>Ga0335075_10000151_pt1 | contig 136019 bp, 110 predicted proteins | sample Lox_Sample_24_FD_206723 | JGI IMG/M metagenome (GOLD analysis project Ga0335075, IMG submission 206723) | Soil microbial communities from Loxahatchee National Wildlife Refuge, Florida, United States - Lox_Sample_2.4 | ecosystem: Environmental > Terrestrial > Soil > Wetlands | place: USA... | reverse complement strand
CTTTTTTTCCCGACGCGGCCTCGCCGTGCGCGTGGCGTTGGTCGTCGCCGTGGCGGCGGCGTTCGTGCTGCTGACCGGACGGCTGGACGGCAATGACGGCGTCGCCGCAGCGCAATTGCTCGCCCAGCCCGCGTTCCCCTTGGCCAACGCGATGCCTGGCGTGCTGGCCGCCCTGTTGCTGCTGCTGTTGACGCGGCGACTATTGCTGTCGTTCGGCCTGGCCTATCTGGCGCAGGCCGTGGTGTATGGCGTGAACACGCTGAAGGTCGCCAACCTGGGCACGCCGCTGGTTCCGGCCGACTTTCGCATGGTCGGCCAATTGGGCAAGGGCGGCATGCACGTGCTGGGCAGCTATCTGCCGCACAGTCCGTGGCCGTACCTGGCCATGCTCGCCGGCATCGCATTGATCGCAGCCCTGTGGTGGCTGGAGCCGCCGCTGTTCGCCCGGCGCACCGGCGGCAGGCGGCTGCTGGCCGGTAGCGTGCTGGCCGCCGTGCTGGCGACGCTGCTGCTGGGTGTTCCCGGCTGGGGCAACTTGTACAACGGCCGCAAGCTCTGGCTGGAACCCTGGTCGGCCGCGGCCACCGCCAGTCACTCGGGCCTGGTCAGTTCGCTGGTGATGTTCCACCTGCAGGACCGCCACACCAAACAGAAAGCCGACCCGAATGCCGTAAGCGACCTGCTGCACAGCACCGGCGACCAGGTGCGCGCACGCATGCAGGCGCAGGCGGCACCGAATGCGGCCCTGCCGGACATCGTAGTGGTCCAGAGCGAATCGTTTTTCGATCCGAGCATTCTGCGCGGCTACGAGCATGCCAACCTCACGCCCAACCTCGACCGCCTCGCCGCGCAAGGCATGAGCGGCCCGCTGCACGTGCCGACCTTCGGCGGCGGCACGATCCGTACCGAGTTCGAAATGCTGACCGGGCTGTCGCTGCGCTACTTCAGCGCCATGCAGTTTCCCTATCTGCAGCTGGACAACAAAGTGGTGCCTAGCATGGTGCGCGTGCTGCGCGCGCACGGCTATGAAACGGTGGCCATCCACGGCAACGACCCCACTTTCTGGAATCGCAACACCGCCTTCAAGGCGCTTGGCTTTGACCGTTTCGTATCGCAATCGGGCTTCCCGGCCAACGCGCCGATGGATGGCAAGTACATGGCCGATAGCGCGATGACCGACGAGATCATGGCGCAGCTGAAGGATTCAGGGCCGCCGCAGTTCCTGTTTGCGATCAGCCTGGAAGCGCATGGCCCCTACGACGTAACGCCCAAGGACACCGCCGCGCGCGACGCGATCGCGGTACCGGCTTCGGTGCCTGCCGCAGACAAGGTGCTGGTGCAGAATTATCTCTATCACATGCAGCACGCCGACCAGGAACTGGGCCGGCTTGCCGCCCTGCTGGCGAAGCGCAACCGCCCCACCTTGCTGCTGTTCTACGGCGACCACCTGCCAGGCCTGGACAACGCCTACCGCGCCACCGGTTTCGTCGACGGCCAGAACATGCTCACCGAGCCCGGTACCTGGCTGCTGATCGATCCGCGCAATCCCGGCGATGCGCAGCGCATGGACATGGCCTCGTGGCTGCTGCCGGGCTTGCTGCTGGAGCGCGCCGGCATTCATGACGATGCGTATTTCGCGCTGACCCAGGTACTGGCGCCCTCACTGGCCAAGCTCACGCGTGCACCCGGCGCAACCCCGCCGCCGACCGATCCGCAGCAGCAGTTGTTCGACAAGGATATGGCCAGCGTCGCGGTGCTGCGCATGCACGGCAAGCTGGACAAGCTGCTGCCGGCCGACCTGCTCCCGCCCACCGCGGTGGTAGCCAGGCAAGACGATGTCCCGTCCGAGCCGGCCAGTGCGTCGATGGGCATGCATCGCTGAGCGCTTTTGCCGGCATGCGCCCGACGCCTCAAAAACCCCGCTTTTGCGGTTTTTCCGGGGCCGCGCAAACATCGTCGCAGCGCTTACGCAGGCCCGCCCGCGCTGGCGGCCACGTCGCCCGCATCCAGGGTTGCCGGCGTGGGCGGCCATGCCTCGCCTAGATCGTCGGTGCGCGTCCACGCGCGCAGAAAGCGCCCGTGCGAGTCGAACGACAACAGGGTGGAATACCGCACGCGGTGGGGCCTGTTGCCGACGCTTTCCATGTGCACCCGAGCGTACTGGATCACGCTGTCGCCGCTATCGGTGCGAACCGTTTTGACCGGCTGACCCAGCGTCGCCTCGACCTGGCCGAGCGTGGTCACGCCGGCCTGAAACGAGGCGAGCGTGAGGGGACTTACCGCGGTGCCGCTCGTCTTCGCCGATGCGGGCGCGACACCACCCGTACTGCTGCAGCCGGCCTGCACAAGCGCAGCCAGCGCGATCACGGCAACGAGCTTTTTCATTGCGACCTCCTGCCGCCGGAATTTCCCCGATCACGCGCCAGCGGCTGTCTCGTTGCCTTTATACCAGCGGCGCAGGCATGGCGCATCGCCATCGCAAGCGGGCGCCTGAGCTTTCGCCTGCGTAGCGCAGGGAGCAACGAAAAGCCCCGCTTGCGCGGGGCTTTCCTTGCAACGTACAGCTTGGGCATGCAGGACTTAGAAGTCCATGCCACCCATGCCGCCCATGCCGCCGCCCGGGGCGCCGCCATGGTTGTGCTCTTCCTTCTTCGGCAGCTCCGCCACCATCGCTTCGGTGGTGATGAGCAGGCCGGCCACGGAGGAGGCGTACTGCAGGGCCGAGCGCGTGACCTTGGTCGGGTCCAGGATGCCGAACTCGATCATGTCGCCGAACTCGCCGGTGGCGGCGTTGTAGCCGTAGTTGCCCTTGCCTTCCTTGACCTGGTTGACGATCACGGACGGCTCGGCGCCGGCGTTGAACACGATCTCGCGCAGCGGCGCTTCGAGCGCGCGGCGGGTAATGGCGATACCGTGGTTCTGGTCTTCGTTCTCGCCCTTGAGGCCTTCGATGGCCTTGAGCGTGCGGATCAGCGCCACGCCACCGCCGGGGACCACGCCTTCTTCAACCGCTGCGCGCGTGGCGTGCAGGGCGTCTTCGACGCGGGCCTTCTTTTCCTTCATTTCGACTTCGGTGGCGGCACCGACCTTGATCACGGCAACGCCGCCGGCCAGCTTGGCCACGCGTTCCTGCAGCTTCTCGCGGTCGTAGTCGGAGGAGGTCTCCTCGATCTGCGCCTTGATCTGGCCGATGCGCGACTGGATCTTCGCCGCTTCGCCGGCACCGTCGATGATGGTGGTGTTTTCCTTGGTCACTACGACCTTCTTGGCGCGGCCAAGATCGGCGATGGTGGCCTTCTCCAGCTGCAGGCCCACTTCTTCGGAGATGACCTGGCCGTTGGTGAGGATGGCCATGTCTTCCAGCATCGCCTTGCGGCGATCGCCGAAGCCCGGCGCCTTGACGGCGGCAACCTTGACGATGCCGCGGATCGTGTTGACCACCAGCGTGGCCAGCGCTTCGCCTTCCACTTCCTCGGCGACGATCAGCAGCGGCTTGCCGGCCTTGGCCACGCCTTCGAGGATCGGCAGCATTTCGCGCACGTTGGAGATCTTCTTGTCGTGCAGCAGGATGAAGGGATCGTCCAGCTCGACCTGCTGGCTCTGCTGGTTGTTGATGAAGTACGGGGAGAGGTAGCCGCGGTCGAACTGCATGCCTTCGACGACGTCCAGTTCGTTCTCCAGGCCCGAGCCTTCCTCGACCGTGATCACGCCTTCCTTGCCGACCTTCTTCATCGCGGTGGCAATGATGTCGCCCACGGCGACGTCGGAGTTGGCCGAGATGGTACCGACCTGGGCGATGGCCTTGTCGTCGGCGGTGGGCTTGGAGAGCTTCTTGAGCTCTTCCACGGCCGCGATCACGGCCTTGTCGATGCCGCGCTTGAGGTCCATCGGGTTCATGCCGGCGGCAACGGCCTTGAGGCCTTCGCGCACGAACGCCTGGGCCAGCACGGTAGCGGTGGTGGTGCCGTCACCGGCGTTGTCGGAAGTCTTGGAAGCGGCTTCCTTGACGATCTGGGCGCCCATGTTCTCGTAGGCGTCGGCCAGTTCGATTTCCTTGGCGACGGACACGCCGTCCTTGGTGACGGTCGGGGCGCCGAAGCTCTTCTGGAGCACGACGTTGCGGCCCTTCGGACCGAGGGTGACCTTGACCGCGTTGGCCAGGGTGTTCACGCCCTTGAGGATGCGAGCGCGGGAGTCTTCGCCGAAGCGAACTTCTTTGGCAGCCATGTATGTATTCCTTCGAATTCAATAAGTGGGTGGAAGAGAGGGGCGGGAGAGGCCGATCAGCCTTCGATCACCGCAACGATGTCGTCTTCCTTCAGGAAGACCAGCTCTTCGCCGTCGATCTTGATTTCCTGGCCGGCGTACTTGCCGAACAGCACCACTTCGCCCGCCTTGACCGACATCGGACGGACCTTGCCGTCTTCCAGGATGCGGCCTTCGCCGGCAGCGATGACCTTGCCGCGGGTCGGCTTCTCGGTGGCGCTGTCGGGGATGACGATGCCGCCGGCGGAGACACGCTCCTCTTCCAGGCGCTTGACGATGACGCGATCGTGCAGCGGACGCAGTTTGCTCATGGGAAAACTCCAGCTATGGCTTGAGGTAAGAAAATGTGGGCGACCCCGGTGCCGGCCCTTGCAGGCTGTTAGCACTCAGGAAGCACGAGTGCCAATTTTAGCCTCCAAAAAAACCCCTGGTATAGGGGCCGGTCGAGCTCTGCAAGGCTCAATAAGGGTTGGCGGTCGGCTTTCAAGGGGCCGGCCGAAACGACGTGGTTCTGAAATGAGGCCCCGAATGCCCCCTCGCCACGCGCGCAGATGACACGGCGGGCAAAAATGCCGACGATGCCGGGTCTCCACAGAACGATCGGGCAGCCAGGCAGTGAGCACGGAACGGACATTACGCGACCAGATCGTCGCCCACGGGTTGAAGCTGACGCCCTCGGGCCTGAGCCAGGGCACCTCGGGCAACTTGAGCATCCGCCATGGGCAGGGCTTTTTGATCACCCCCAGCGGCATGCCCTACGGCGAGATCGCCGCCCAGGACATCGTGCCGGTGGCGATGGACGGACGTTACGAGCACACCCGCGCTCCGTCCAGCGAATGGCGCTTTCACCGCGACATCTACGCCGCGCGCCCTGATGTGCACGCCATCGTCCACGCGCATCCGCCCTACAGCACCGGGCTTGCGATGTGCCGGATGGACATTCCCGCCGCGCATTACATGATCGCGGTGGGCGGCGGCGATTCGATCCGCTGCTCGGACTACTACACCTACGGCACCCAGGAGCTGTCCGACGCGGTCGTGCGTGCCTTGGACGGACGCCTGGCCTGCCTGATGGCCAACCACGGCATGATCGCCGCCGGCGCGACCATGGAACAGGCGATGTGGCGCGCGATCGAAGTGGAAACCCTGGCCAGGCAGTACGCCATCGCATTGCAGGTGGGCAAGCCGGTGCTGCTGAACGATGAGGAAGTGACGCAAGTGATCGAGAAATTTGGCAACTACGGCCTGATGTCCAGGAAATGATTGCCCAGGAAACACCGCCATGGCCGATCCCGATACCGTTTTGCTTTGCTACTGCACCTGCCCCAACGCCGACAGCGCGCAGCACCTGGCGCACGCTCTGGTCAGCGAAGGGCTGGCCGCGTGCGTCAACCGCATCCCGGCGGTGCATTCCACCTACCGCTGGAAAGGCGAAGTGACCACCGACAGCGAGGAGTTGCTGCTGATCAAGACCACCGCAGCGCGCCTGGAGGCGCTCAAGGAGCGCGTGCTCGCCCTGCACCCGTACGAGCTGCCGGAGCTGATCGCGGTGCCGGTGGAACTGGGCCACGGCGCCTATCTGGACTGGGTGCGCCGCGCCGGAGCGGACTGAGCATCGGCGCGACCGGGCGGCAAGTGGTTATGTGCACATGCCATAAGGTGGCTATTTTGCCCAGCCACTGCCAAGCCTAGTCTTGGCTCCAGCCACCGCTACGCCGCCATGGAACCTGCACCATGATCGATCTGTACTTTTCCCCCACCCCGAATGGCCTCAAGGCCCGGCTGTTTCTGGAAGAGGCGGCCCTCGCCTACCGCCTGATGCCGGTGGCGCTGGGCAAGGGCGAGCAGTTCCGGCCGGACTTTCTGGCCATCTCGCCCAATGGCAAGATCCCGGCGATCGTCGATCACGAACCGGCCGGCGGCGGCGCACCGATCACGTTGTTCGAATCGGGCGCGATCATGCTGTATCTGGCGGAAAAGTGCGGCCGCCTGATCCCCTCCGACATCCACGGCCGCGCCCGCGTGCTGCAATGGCTGTTCTGGCAGATGGCCGGGCTCGGGCCGATGGCCGGACAGATCGGCCATTTCAATGTCTATGCACCGGAAAAGGTGCCTTACGCGATCGACCGCTATACGCGCGAAACGCATCGCCTGTACGGCGTGCTCGACCGGCAGCTGGCCGATCATGCGTTCGTAGCAGGCGATTTTTCGATCGCCGATATCGCCTGCTATCCGTGGATCGTGCCGCACGAGGCGCACGGGCAGAAGCTGAGCGATTTTCCGCATCTCAAGCGCTGGTTCGACGCCATCGCAACCCGTCCGGCCACCTTGCGCACTTATGAGGGCGTGGAAAACGTCTACGCGCCCCGGCAGCAAGCCGTCTCCCAAGAGGAACGCCGCGTGCTGTTCGGCCAGGGCGCCAGGCCGTGAAACCTTTGGCCGCCAACAAACGAAACGTCTACTGACAGGCTCTGTCAGTGCGCGCGCCTAAATTAGGTGCCTGCGAACCCTCCTGAATGCCGCCCATGAAAAAGTCCGACGTCGCCGTGCTGTTGCTGCTGGGCGCCCTGTGGGGGGCGTCGTTCCTGTTCATGCGCATGGGCGCCAACCAGTTCGGCGGCATGGCGATGGCCGGCGCGCGCGCGATCGGCGCGGCGATCTGCTCGCTGCCGCTGTTGCTTTCGCGCCAGCGGCTGGCGGAAATGCGTGCGCATTGGCGTGCAATTAGCTTGATCGGCCTGGTCAATTCGGCGTTGCCGTTCGTGTTGTTCGCTTACGCGGCCCAAAGCCTGCCAGCGGGGCTCTCGGCGATCTTCGATGCCATCGCACCGCTGCTGGTGGCGGCGTCGGGCTGGCTGTGGCTCAACGAAAAACTCGATGCTTCCCGTGGCGCCGGGCTGTTGATCGGCCTGACCGGCGTGGTGTGGCTGATCGGCGGCACCATCGGCTTCGGGCATGGCGGCGCCACCGCAGGCTGGGCAATGGCGGCGTGTTTGGGCGCCAATGTCTGCTATACCTTCGGCGTCCATTACAGCCACCGGCGTTTGCGCGAGGTGTCGCCGCTGGGCATCGCCGCCGGCAGCCAGTTGGCGGCGGCGGTGATACTGCTGCCGTTCACCGTGTGGCTATGGCCGGCCAAGACACCCACGCTGCCGGCCTGGGCGGCGATGATTGGCCTGGCCAGCTGCTGTACCTCGCTCGCGCTGGTGCTGTTCTACCGGCTGCTGGCACGCGTCGGTTCGACACGGTCGATGGCGGTGCTGTACCTGATCCCGGTGTTCGGTGTGCTGTGGGGCGCGGTGTTCCTGGGCGAAACCGTAACGATCGCGATGGCGGGCGGTTGCGCGGTCATCCTGCTCGGCGTTGCGCTGACCACCGGCGTGCTGCGTCCACGCGCCACTCCCACGGCTGCGTTGGAAGCGACCGAAGCTGAGCCATAATCCCTCATATCCCCTCGCACTTGAGCGCCATCGAGCCTGCTGGAGTCCCCATGCGTTCGTTTTTCCAAGGCCGCGCCGCGGTCCATCTGCTGGTCCTGCTGGCCTTGCTGTGCGGTGCCACGGCAGGCCTGGCCCAGGACACCGCCAACCTGCTGCCGGTTACCGAGGCGTACAAGCTGAGCGCCGACGCCGGCACGCCCGGCGTACTGAAACTGCACTGGACCATCGCGCAGGACTACTACCTTTATCGCGGCCGCATGAATTTCAAAGGCGGCGACGGCGTCACCCTGGGCACGCCGCAGTTGCCCGATGGGGAGAAGCACGACGATCAGTACCTGGGCCCGGTCGAGACCTATCACCACAGCATCGACGCCACCATTCCCTACACGCTCGCTCCCGGCACCACCCGGCTGACGCTGAGCGTGCGCTACCAGGGCTGTCACGAAACCGATCCGAAGGTCTGCTACCCGCCCCATACCGAGCAGCTGGATCTTGCCGTTCCCGCCGCGCCTGGCGGCGCAAACAAGCTGAGCGCGGCGCTCGGTGCGCCGCCTACATCGCTGCCCACGTCGCTGGATGCAAACCACGGTGCGCCGTTGCCGGCCGAGCAGGCGTTTCACTTCGAGGCCATCGCACAGGATGCGCATCACCTGCTGCTGCGCTGGACCATGCCCAAGGGCTATTACCTGTATCGCGACCAGACCACGCTGTCGTTGCAGGACGCGCCGCAGTTGTCGCTGACACCGGCGTGGCCGGCCGGCACGCTGCACCAGGACGCGCACTTGGGCAACACCACCGTGTATTTCGATGAAGTGGACCTGCCGGTGACGGTGAACGGCGATGTGTCGGCATTGAAGTCGCTCGCGCTCAACGCCAGTTTCCAAGGCTGCCAGGATGGCGGCTTGTGCTATCCGCTGATGACGCGCCAGGCGAACATCGATCTCGTGGGCGGTACCGCTACGGGCCAAACCGTGGCAGGACCGGCACCGGAAATGCCGCCGGCCAACCTCAAGGGCGGTTCATCCGATATCGGCCTGCTGTATGCGTTGCTGCTCGCGCTCGGCGGCGGATTGCTGCTGAACTTCATGCCGTGCGTGTTGCCCGTGTTGTCAATCAAGGTTGTTGGACTGGTCGAGAGCGGCGAGAGTCCCGCGCGGCGCCGTTCGCACGCATTCATGTATTCGGCGGGCGTGCTAGCCAGCTTCATCACCCTTGGGCTGGTGATCATCGCTTTGAGAGCGGCGTGGGGCACTCAGTTGCAAAACCCGCTGTTGGTCGCAGCGCTGTCGCTGGTGATGTTCGCGGTGGCGTTGTCGATGTCGGGGGTCGTGCAGTTCGGCGCGTCGCTAGGCAACACTGGCAGTTCGCTGGCCAATCGCTCCGGCGCCGCTGGCGATTTCTTTACCGGGGTGTTGGCGGTAGTGGTCGCAAGTCCCTGCACGACGCCACTCATGGGCCCGGCGCTGACGTATGCGTTCGCCGCGCCCGCCCTGGATGCATTGTGCGTGTTCATCGTGCTGGGATTTGGGCTTGCTCTGCCGTTTCTTGCGATAGGTCTCGTACCGGCGTTGTCGCGCTTGCTACCACGCCCGGGAAGCTGGATGGAAACGCTCAAGCAGGTGCTGGCGTTTCCGATGTACCTGACGGCGGCGTGGCTGGCGTGGGTGCTGGCAAACCAGCGCGGCGCCGATGCGGTGGGCCTGCTGATGGTGGCGGCGGTGTTGCTGGCGATGACGCTGTGGTGGTTCGAGCGCAGCCGCGGACAAGGTCTGCCCAGTCGTGCCGGCGTCGCGCTGTTGGCGCTGATCACGCTGGTGCCGATGTATGACCTCGCCACCCTGCCCGCGAGTACGCAGGCTACCGCCGCCCTCTCCGGCGGCGCGGTGGCCTACTCGCCGGAAAAACTCGCCGCACTGCGCAGCCAGGGCGTGCCGGTGTTCGTGGACATGACCGCCGACTGGTGCGTCACCTGCAAGGCCAATGAGCACGCAGTACTCGATGGCGGCAGTTTCCACGCGCTGCTCAAGCGCACCGGAACGGTCTATATGAAGGGCGATTGGACCGACGTGAACCCCACCATCTCGGCCTTCCTCGCGCAGTACCACTCGCCGGGCGTGCCGCTTTATGTGGTTTTTCCGAAGGATGGCGGCCCGGGCAAGCAGTTGCCGACCGTGCTGACCTCGGCGCTGGTTGAAGACGCGCTGACCGAGGCGGCCAAATGACGCCGCGCCCGCCCCTCCCCCTGCTTGCAGGGGAAGGCTGGGAGGGGGTTACGCGCTTGCTCTATAGGGAGGGCTCCACCCCACCCCGACCCTCCCCTGCTGCACGCAGGGGAGGGGGCACAAGCATGCTGAGTCGCGGCAACCTGTTCAGCCGAAGACGCGCTGACCAAGGTGGCCAAATGACGCCGCACCCGCCCCTCCCCCTGCTTGCAGGGGGAGGCTGGGAGGGGGTTACGCTTTTGCCCTATGGGAAGGCTTCACCCCACCCCAGCCCTCCCCTGCCGCACGCAGGGGAGGCGGCAGAAGCATGCTGAGCCGCGGCAATCTGCTGATCCTCGGCTTCGCCCTGCTGGCCGCCATCGCGGGCGGCTGGCTGCAACACGAAAGCCGTCTGGCCCGCGTGCCAGCGGGCGTCCAAGTGGCGAACGTCGGCGATCTTCGCCCGGACCTGGCACTCGTGGGCATGGACGGCAAGGAACATCGCCTGTCGGACTACCGCGGTCAACGCGTGCTGCTCAATTTCTGGGCAAGCTGGTGCGTGCCCTGCCTCAAAGAGATGCCCCAGTTGAACGCGGCCCAGCGCAAGTTCGGCGATCAGGGAGCGATCGTGCTGGGTATCGCGATGGATGATCCTGCCAACGTACGGGCATTTCTCGCCGCTCATCCGGTCGATTATCCGGTCCTGATCGGTCAGCTCGGCGAGCCCAGCACCTCGCTGCGCCTGGGTGACGGCGACGAAGTGCTGCCTTTCAGCGTGCTGCTGGACGCGAACGGACGCATCCTTGCCACCCGCCGCGGGCCACTGGACGCCCAGCAGCTGGCCCACTGGCTGACGCCGGCAACCGCGCCCTGATGCGGTTTCCAGGCTACATACGTCCACGCACGGTTTAACGCGCACTTCTCCGTCAAACATCGTCGATCTGCGCCGAACTGGACAACATCACCGGATGGCATCACACTGCGCCCATTCCGAGGCGCCCGGGGGCGCCTGGAGCCATCCATGGCAAAGCTGCTGGTCCTGCACGGACCCAACCTCAACCTGCTCGGTGCGCGCGAACCGGAGATCTACGGCCGGGAAACGCTGGCCGACATCAACAACACCTTGGCCCAGCGCGCCCAGGCGGCGGGGCATGAGCTTGCCTGGTATCAGTCCAACGCCGAGCACGAGCTGATCGGACGCATCCACCAGGCGCGCGATGAGCAGATCGCCTTCATCCTGATCAATCCCGGCGCGTTCACCCACACCAGCGTCGCCCTGCGCGACGCGCTGGCGGCGGTGGCGATCCCCTTTATCGAGCTGCACATGAGCAACGTGCACGCCCGCGAGCCGTTCCGGCACCACTCTTATCTGTCGGATCTGGCGGTGGGCGTCATTTGCGGCTTCGGCAGCGACAGCTACCGCCTGGCGCTGAATGCCGCGCTCGCCAAACTTGAACCCAAGCCTGCCGGCTAGTCCGCATTTACCACTTTCGTTCACTTTCCGGCCGCCAAGCTGTGGCCCCCAGACCCTGAGAAGGCAAGCCCCATGGATCTGCGCAAGATCAAAAAACTGATCGACCTGCTCGAGGAGTCCAACCTCGCGGAACTTGAAATCAAGGAAGGCGAAGAAGTCGTCCGCCTGTCCCGCGTGCCCAAGGGAACGGTCACCGTCGCCAGCGCGCCCACCGTGCAGATGCCCGCACCCGCCGCGGTCGCCGCCGCGCCGGTCGCTGCGGCCCCGGCCGCGGCGGAGCCGGCCGTCCCCGGCCTTCCCGCCGGCCACGTGGTGAAGGCGCCGATGGTCGGCACCTTCTACGCCTCGGCCACCCCGGGCGCCGCAGCGTTCGTGAAAGTGGGCCAGCAGGTGAAGGCCGGCGAGACGCTGGGCATCATCGAGGCGATGAAGATGTTCAACCAGATCGAGGCCGACGTCGGCGGCACCGTGCAGGCCATCCTGGTCGACAACGGCCAGCCGGTGGAATTCGACCAGCCGATGTTCGTGATCGCCTAACCTTGGTCTGACGACAATGCAGAAGCTCGAAAAGGTCGTTATCGCCAATCGCGGCGAAATCGCATTGCGCATCCTGCGCGCGTGCCACAGCCTCGGTATCAAGACCGTGGCGGTGCACTCCACCGCCGATCGCAATCTCAAGCACGTAGGCCTTGCCGATGAAGCCATCTGCATCGGGCCCGCGCCTTCGGTCGACAGCTACCTCAACATTCCGCGCATCATCGCCGCAGCGGAAATCACCGACGCCAACGCGATCCATCCCGGCTACGGCTTCCTGGCCGAACGCGCGGACTTCGCCGAGCAAGTGGAGCAATCGGGCTTCATTTTCATCGGCCCGACCGCCGAGGTGATTCGCATGATGGGCGACAAGGTCGAAGCGATCCGCGCGATGAAATCCGCGGGCGTGCCGTGCGTGCCCGGCTCCGGCGGTCCGCTCGGCGAAAACGTCGAAGAAAACATGCGCATCGCGCGCGAGATCGGTTATCCGGTGATCATCAAGGCCTCCGGCGGTGGCGGCGGTCGCGGCATGCGCGTGGTGCGCACCGAGGCGCACCTGGGCAACGCCATCACCATGACCAAGCAGGAGGCCAAGGCGGCGTTCGGCAACGACCAGGTGTACATGGAGAAATTCCTGGAAAATCCGCGCCACGTGGAAATCCAGGTGCTGGCCGACGGCCAGGGCAATGCCATCCACCTGGGCGAGCGCGATTGTTCGATGCAGCGCCGCCACCAGAAAGTGGTCGAAGAAGCGCCCGCGCCGGGCGTCACGCCGGAACTGCGCGCGCAGATCGGCAAGGTATGCGTGGATGCATGCCTGCGCATCGGCTATCGCGGCGCGGGCACATTCGAATTCCTGTTCGAGAACGGCCATTTCTACTTCATCGAAATGAACACTCGCATCCAGGTGGAACATCCGGTGACGGAGTTGATCACCGGCGTGGATCTGGTGCGCGAGCAGTTGCGCATCGCCGCGGGCGAAAAGCTTTCGATCAAGCAGGAAGCCGTCAAGATTCAGGGCCATGCGATCGAGTGCCGCATCAACGCGGAAGACCCGGAAACCTTCATGCCCTCGCCAGGCACCGTAAAGCGTTTCGAAGCGCCGGGCGGCCCCGGCGTGCGCGTGGATACGCATCTGTACGACGGTTACAAGATTCCGCCGAACTACGATTCGATGATCGGCAAGCTGATCGTGCATGGCCCGGATCGCGAAACAGCCATCGCGCGCATGCGCCTTGCGCTGGCCGAAACCGTGATCGAAGGGGTCAAGTGCAACCTTCCGCTGCAGCAGCGCATCATGAACGACGTGGGTTTCCAGCAAGGCGGACAAAACATCCACTACCTGGAAAAGCGCATGGCCGAACACAAGGAACATCCGCATAGCGGGCATTGATCGGCATGCTTTTCCTCCTCTCCCCTTGGGGATGCAGGGAGCGGCCAAGGACGGCCGTGCCCTGAAGAGCGAGGAGGACGATTGAGGCAAGCGGCCATCCCTGCGGCCACCTGGCAGCGACATTCGTTGCCAGGTGACGCTCATCGCAAGATGGCCCCTTGAGCCTACCCTCTCCCTAGCGGGGAGAGGGAAAATCCGTCAAACCCTTTCTCACGCTGCACGGACCGCCCATGCCCTGGCTCGAACTCTCCCTGATTGCCCGCGCCGAACAGCAGCCCCGCGTCGAGGAAGCGCTGGACGACCTGGGCGCGCTATCGATCACGCTGCAGGACGCCGACGCCGAAACGCCCGACGAACAAGCCATCTTCGAACCGGGCGTGGGCCAATTGCCGCTGTGGCCCACCATCACCCTCAACGCACTCTTCGATGCCGACACCGATCGCCGGGGGCTGGCGCAAGCTCTGGGCGAACTGCTGCCCTGGCTCGAACCGGAGCAGCTGATCTTTCGCGACGTGGCCGACGAAGACTGGGAACGCGCATGGATGGACCAGTTCAAGCCCATGCCGTTCGGGCGGCGGCTGTGGATCTATCCGTGGAACATCGAGCCGCCCGAGGACGACAGCATCGTCGTGCGGCTGGATCCGGGCCTGGCCTTCGGCAGCGGCACCCATCCCACCACTGCGCTGTGCCTGGAATGGCTGGACGGCCAACAACTGGCCGGCAAGCGCGTGATCGATTTCGGCTGCGGCTCGGGCATTCTTGCCATCGCGGCGCTGAAGCTGGGCGCGGCCGCCGCGGTGGGCATCGATAACGACCCGCAGGCGCTTATCGCCTCGGCCAACAACGCCGAACGCAACGACGTCGCCGAACGGCTGGCGCTGTACCTGCCCGAGGATTTCGCGGGCGAGCCGGCCGATGTCTTCGTCGCCAACATCCTGGCCGGCCCGCTGGGCGAACTGGCGCCGACCTTCGCCGCCGCCACCCGGCCCGGCGCGCCGTTCGCCATCTCCGGCATCCTCAAGGGCCAGGAGGACGAGCTGCTTGCGCGTTATGCCCCGTGGTTCGATGCATTGCGTGTGGACATATGCCAAGACTGGGTCCGCATCAGCGGCCATCGCCGCGCCTTCTAAGCCCCGCCAAGCGGGTCGGATGAGGTGACAGCCTTGCGTTGCGGGTGATTGGAAGTACGCTTCGATGAGATCAATGCAAGCCCCGCCCCTTCATCCCGACCCTGTTCCCGAAAGGGACAGCAAGCGAACGCAAAAAGCCATTCCCAAGCATGTATACGCAATGCCCTGAATGCATGTCCGTGTTTGCAGTGGATGCGCGCACGCTCGCGCAAGCGCACGGCTTTGTCATGTGCGGTCATTGCGGCGCCGGCTTCGACAGCATCAGCACGCTTGCCGATCAGCTTCCGCCTGAACCGTTTACCGAGCTGCCCTCGCACGAGCCGGGCGTGGAGCCGCCGCATGTCGAGCTGGTGGTTTATCGGCCCAAACCGGAAACCGAGCCCGACGCGGCGACATCCGAAACACAGGCCGCGCAGGACGCCTTCGCCGACCTGATCGTTACGCCGCGCTTCGCGCGCGAACAGCGCGACACGCGTGCGCGTCGCTGGCCATGGGTACTGGCCTGTGTCGCCTTGTTGCTGGGCCTTTGCGCGCAGCTTGCGTGGGCATTGCGCGATACGCTGGTGGCCGACCCCACCGTAGGCGGGATGCTCAGACAAGCTTGCGCCGCGCTGAACTGCCGCTTGCCCGAGGTGCGCGATGTCGCGCAACTGCACTTGTTGGCACGTGACGTGCAGACGCATCCCACCGTACCCGGCGCGCTGCTGATAAGCGCCACTTTGCGCAACGATGCCCCGTTCACGCAACCATGGCCGGTGGTAACCATTCGCCTTTCTGACGCCAACGGCAAAGTGCTGGCCATGCGCCGGCTCAATCCGTATGAATACCTTGACGACACCGAGCAATTGCGGCAAGGACTGCCCCCCGGCGCAAGCACGGCGTTGATCTTCGAAGTGGAAGATCCCGGCCGCAAGGCCGTCGCCTTTGATCTTAGCTTTGAATAACCTGCGCTTAGTGCCTGTCCCGCCTAGCGTTAGCATTTTTCCTGGCGCCACCTCTTAATTTTGTCGCCGACCGCGAGTACACTCGATCCCTCGCGTAAAGCTTGAGCGCGTTTGCCAAACCGCCGCGTAAGCGGTAACTGCCATAAACATGGCGACGGCCAATGCAGCCGTTGCGTGAGTACGTGAGGGGAAATGTCCTTGAACGCCGTCAGACTGCCTGCCAACGAGGCCGTTCGTGAATCCGCGTCCTCGTCGCAGAGCGCACTGAGTGAATGCGTCAGTCGCACCGTTCGCCGCTACCTGGCGGACATCGGCGACACCTCGTGCGACGAAGGCCTGCACGCGCTGGTCATTCGCGAAGTCGAAGGCCCCCTGCTGCGCGAAGTGCTCGCGTTCCACGACGGCAACCAGAGCCGCGCCGCGGCGGTACTGGGCATCAACCGCGCCACGCTGCGCAAAAAGCTCGCCGCGCACGGCTTGCTTTGATCCGACTGCGCGTATAGCGCGCATCGCCATTTAGCCATCCAAACCGATTCCATGCGCGCTACGGCAGGCCATGCCGTGGCGCGCTATAATGCGCGGCTTTACCGCTTCGGAAACCGCCATGTCCGCATCCGCCGTCACCCCCGTCCGCCGCGCCTTGATCAGCGTTTCGGATAAAACCGGGCTGATCGAACTGGGCCGCCGCCTGGCCGCCGCCAAGGTGGAACTGCTTTCCACCGGCGGCAGCGCCAAGGCCCTGCGCGAAGCCGGCGTGGCCGTGCAGGACGTCAGCGCACTCACCGGCTTCCCCGAGATCATGGACGGCCGCGTCAAGACCCTGCACCCGAAGGTCCACGGCGGCCTGCTGGGACGCCGTGGCACCGACGATGCCGTGATGGCCGAACTGGACATCGCCCCGATCGACCTGCTGGTGCTGAACCTGTATCCGTTCGAAGCCACCGTGGCGCGCCCCGACTGCACGCTGGAGCAGGCGATCGAGAACATCGACATCGGCGGCCCGGCAATGCTGCGCTCGGCGGCCAAGAACTGGAACGACGTCGGCGTGCTCACCTCGCCCGACCAATACGACGAAGCGCTGACGCAGATCGAACAACACGGTGGCCTCACCCGCGCCACGCGCTTCAAGCTGTCCGTCGACGCGTTCAATCGCGTGTCCAATTACGACGCCGCGATCAGCGATTATCTCTCCGGCTTGAAGCTCAACGATGCGCAGGATGCCATCGCCGGCCACGAAGCGTTCCCGGGCCAGGCCAATGGCCGTTTCGTGAAAGTGATGGATCTTCGCTACGGCGAAAATCCGCATCAGCAGGCGGCGTTTTATCGCGATTTGTATCCGTCGCCCGGCACGCTCGCGACGCTGCGCCAGTTACAGGGCAAGGAACTGTCGTTCAACAACATCGCCGATTCGGATGCGGCGTGGGAGTGCGTGCGCAGCTTCGTCAAGCCCGCCTGCGTCATCGTCAAGCACGCCAATCCCTGCGGTGTCGCGGTCAGCCTCGAAGGCATCCAGCGCGCCTACGATCTGGCCTTCCAAACCGATCCCACCTCGGCCTTCGGCGGCATCATCGCATTCAACCGCCAGGTGGATGCCGAAACGGCGCGTGCGATCGTCGACCGTCAATTCGTGGAAGTGGTGCTGGCGCCGGGCTATACGGACGATGCACTAAAGACCTTCGCCAAGAAGACCAACGTACGCGTGCTGGAAATCCCGGTGCCCAAGGATGCCGACTTGAACGCCGCGCATCCGGGCAACGACGCGCGCCGCGTCGGCTCCGGCTTGCTGATCCAGACCGCCGACCGCGGCATGATCACCGCCAACGACCTGAAGATCGTCACGCGCCGCACGCCCACCGCCGAGGAGATCAACGACCTGATCTTCGCCTGGAAAGTAGCCAAGTACGTCAAGAGCAACGCCATCGTCTACGCACGCGACCGCCAGACCATCGGCATCGGCGCCGGGCAGATGAGCCGCGTTTACAGCGCGCGCATCGCCGGCATCAAGGCCGCCGACGAAAAGCTGGAAGTGCGCGGCTCGGTGATGGCCTCCGATGCATTCTTCCCGTTCCGCGACGGCATCGACGCCGCGGCGGCCGCAGGCATTCGCGCGGTGATCCAGCCAGGCGGCTCGATGCGCGACGCCGAAGTGATCGCCGCCGCCGACGAACACGACATGGCGATGGTGTTCACCGGCATGCGCCACTTCCGGCACTGATGTTGGCGCGATCCCTCAGTCGGCCGCCGCGGTTTCGGCGGGGCCGATGCTGCGGGAGCGGTTGACCCCGGCGCGCTCGGCATAGCGGCGCGCCAGCACCGCGCACGTCATCAGCTGGATCTGGTGGAACAGCATGATCGGCAGCACGATCATGCCCAGCGCGTGCGCGGGAAACAGCACCTTCGCCATCGGCACGCCGCTGGCCAGGCTTTTCTTCGAGCCGCAGAACACGATGGTGATTTCATCATCGCGATCGAAGCCCAGTGCACGCGAACCGTAACGCGTAACGATCAACGCCACCGCCAGCAGCACCGCATTGACGATCAGCAAACCGCCGAGTACCGGCAGCGGCACCTGCTTCCACAAGCCCTGCAGCACGGCCGCACTGAACGCGGTATACACCACCAGCAAAATCGAGCCCTGATCGACCATGCCGATCAGCGGACGATGCCGCTGCACCCATCCGCCGATCCAGCGCTGCGCTACCTGTCCGGCCACGAACGGCACGAACAACTGCAACACGATATCGCCCACCGCGCCCCACGACATGGCACCGGCACCATGCGATTGCAGTACCACGCCCGTCAGCAGTGGCGTGACCACGATGCCGATCAGGCTCGACGCCGACGCCGAACACACCGCCGCCGACACATTGCCGCGCGCCATCGAGGTAAACGCGATCGACGACTGCACGGTGGAGGGCAAGGTGCACAGAAACAACACGCCGATATAAAGCTCCGGCGTAACCAGCGGCGCGAGGATCGGCTTCAGCGCCAGCCCCAGCAGCGGAAACAGCGCGAAGGTGCTGGCCAGCACCGTCAGGTGCAGACGCCAGTTGGTAAGCCCCGATACCACCGCCTCGCGCGACAGCTTCGCGCCATGCAGAAAGAACAGCAGCGCGATGGCAAGGTCCGTCAGCAGGTTAAATACCTGGGCCGCGCCGCCCCGGCACGGCAATAAGCTCGCCGTGATGACCGTGGCGATCAGGCAGAGGGTGAAATTGTCCGGCAGGAAACGGCGCAGTGACATGGCGATCACCGAAAAGCATGGGGGATTGGCGCGTATTGCACTGCCCGCCTATTGATAAATCAAATCGTTTTATTGTATTCATTGATACTAAATGAGCATGAATATCAGCCTGCGGCAGTTGCGTGCATTCCTGGCGGTGGCCCGCCAGCGCCACTTCCGCCGCGCGGCCGAGCATCTGCACCTGAGCCAGCCCGCGGTAAGCCGGCACATCGCCGACCTGGAAGAAGAGCTGGGCGTGCGCCTGTTCGACCGCAACACGCGCGAGGTGGTCCCCACCGAAGCCGGCCGTTACCTGGAAAGCGCGATCGAGCGCGTGCTGGACGAGTTGGAAGAGGTGCTCGAACACGTGCATTCGGAAGGCGAGCGGCGGCGCGGCAAAGTGCGCATTGCGTCGGTGCCCACACTCTCCGCCAGCCTGATGCCGGCATGTATCGCCGATTGCGCGCGCCACTATCCGGAACTGAGCATCCAGTTGTCCGACCAGGCGCAGACGCTGGTGCTGGACAGCGTGCGCGGCGGCGAAGTGGACTTCGGCATCGCCATCGATCCGCCGGAAGGCGGCGATTTCGATTGCGAAACGATCACGCGCGATCCGTTCTGCCTCGCCTGCCCGCCCAGCCATCCGTTGGCGCGATTGAAAACGGTGGCGTGGAAAAAACTGCAAAACCAGCCCCTGATTCTGCTGGACTATTCCTCCGGCAGCCGCCGCCTGATCGACGAGGCGCTGCACAAGCACAACGTAGAGGCCAACGTGGTGCAACAGACCGGTCACACCTATACGGCATTTCGCATGGTGGAAGCAGGGCTCGGCATCACCATCACGCCGATGCTTTCCGCACCGCCGCCCTCGTTGGCAATACGCCCGCTGACGCCGACCGAGCAACGCAGCGTAATGCTGATCCGCCGCCACCATCGCTCGCTCTCGCCGCTCGCCGCGCTGGTGTGGGAACGCCTGCGCTTATTGGCCGCAAACGGCATTCTCACATCGGATTGAACCGCCATGGCGTAGGCTAGAGGCAGGCGGCTACGCGGACACGGCGATGCGTTACGAACTGTATTACTGGACCGGCATCCAGGGGCGCGGCGAATTCGTGCGACTGGCATTGGAAGATGCCGGCGCCGACTACCTGGACGTTGCGCGCAAACGCGGCGACAAGGCCATCATGAACTACCTGGACGGCATGCACGATGGCGCGTTGCCATTCGCACCACCGTTCCTCAAGGCCGGCCGCCTGGTCATCGCGCAGACCGGTACCATCCTCGCCTATCTCGGGCCGCGCCTGGGCCTGGTGCCCGGCGGCGAGGCCGCCGAGTTTCATGCGCAGCAACTGCAACAAACCATTGGCGATGTCGTGATGGAAGCGCACGATACCCATCACCCCATTGCGGCGAGCCAATACTACGAAGAACAGCGCGCGCCCGCGCGCAAGCGCGCCAAGGTATTTCGCGAAGAACGCTTGCCGAAGTTTCTGCTCTACTTCGAAAGCGTGATCGAACGCGGCAACGGCAGGCAGGCACTGAGCCGCCATTCGTATGTGGATTTGTCGCTGTTCCAACTGGTCAGCGGACTCGATTATGCGTTTCCCTACGCCATGCAACGCATGCGCGGACGCATACCGCGACTGCGTGCGCTGGCCGAGCGGGTTGCCGATCGGCCTAATATTGCCGCGTATCTGCAATCGGCGCGGCGTGTCGCGTTCAATGAACAAGGAATCTTTCGCCATTACCGCGCGCTGGATCCGGCGAGTTGAACAACACTTCGCTTGATGGCTGATGCCGTCTTGCGTAGCCGTCACTCCCGTACAGGTCGCAGTCCCGTGGCCTTGGTTTCTTTCTGCGCGCCATCGCCAGTTCGCTTTTTCGCGCGGCGTGCGTTTCGTCAATCTGCCGAACGTGCAATCCCCCATTACTTTCCACCAACACCGCGCCCGCAGCGGCAACGCTTTTGGTCCTGGCTCTTCGCCTTCGTTCTTCGCCTTAGATTTTGCTTCTCCAAATAGTGCGCCCTTCGCGCGCTGCTCTTAACGGGGGCCCCGTAGAGCGCGGCGAACGGGTGGAGGAAAGCCCGAAGGGTGGTTGGCATGGATGCCAGCCAGTGTTTCGACAGGGCAGGACGCCCTGTCGAAAGCCACCGCAACCCGTTCGCGTACCCGAAGGGCATGCTCTCCGGGGTGCCCTTTCTTTGGGTTACCTTTTCATTGGGCAAGGCAAAGAAAGGTAACTCGGCCGCCGGCAGGCGGACGTAACGCCCGCCGCGCAGGCGAGCAATCTGGCGATAAAGCACAGAAAGAAAATGAAGATTCACCTCGCTGAGCCCTTCGGGGCCGGCCCACGCGCGAGATGACGGCAATAACGCGTGTCGCAAGCAACACCGCAGCAACCCGCCCAAAACCCACCCGCTAAAACAGCGCAATCACCAACGATCCGGCCACGATCAATACCCCGCCCACCAGCACCGCCCAACTCGGCCGCTCACCCAACACCAAGATGCCAAGCACGATCGCCATCGCCACGCTGAGCTTGTCGATCGGCGCCACCTTGCTCACCGGCCCCAACTGCAACGCGCGGTAATAACACAGCCAGGAAAGCCCGGTCGCGACACCGGACAGCACCAGAAACACCCAGCTACGCCATGGCAAGCCCGAAGGCTTCGCCCACTCCGCGCGCAAGCTCAGGATGCCTGCCGTCACCGCCAGGATCACCAGCGTGCGAATGAACGTGGCGAGATTGGAATTGATCCCCGCCACGCCCAGCTTGCCGAACAACGCCGTCAACGCGGCGAAGAACGCCGAACCCAGCGCAAACAGCAACCAGCTTTCGCGCGGATGCATGCGCGTCTCCAACGTGGTGCGGAAAGGAAACTCAGGAACCGTTGTCGCCGGACGATGAAGCCGATGCCGGCTTGCTATTGCCCCACTGCATGATCTTGTACATCACCGGCTTCACCGGCGGCTGGCCGTTCGGATCGAGCATATGGCCGTCCGGATCGACGTTGTAGATCTGGGTCGGGCCGACCTTGGGCGTTACCACCACCATGTAGACACGGCCGTTCTCCCGGTACACCTGAATCGTATTGTCGCCCTCCTGGTGCACCTGCACGTCCGGCGGCGGCTGCCCGTTGGCATCGCGGCCGGCCGGCGCGCCCGGCATCTTGGGCATCGGGATCGGCTTGCTTTCCATATGGCTGGGTTCAAGCTCCGCCGGCGAGGAAACCGGGGCGGAAGCGGCCGTGCTGGCGGGGGCCGGCTCCTTGGAAGGATTGACGCCCGGGTCGTTCATGCCCGGCGGCGGCGGCGCGGGGGCGAAATGCGGGGCCGACGAGGACGACGACGTCTGCGCGAACACGGGCGACAGCGCCAGGGCAGACAGGGCAAATAGGCAGACAGCGGGTTTCATGACGTTCACCTCGTTAGGGACGCCAAGCATAGCAGCGGCCCGTCGGCCACCCCGTGAACCGGAGCCTTCCATCGGCGTGCGAGAATGCCCGCATGCCAAACCTTACCCTGATCGACGGCTCCTCGTACCTCTACCGCGCCTTTCACGCACTGCCGCCGCTAAGCAACGCGCAAGGCGAACCCACCGGCGCGCTGTTCGGCGTGGTCAACATGCTGCGCTCCACGCTGAAGGCCAGGCCCGACTACGTGGCCTTCGTCAGCGACGCGTCCGGCCCCACCTTCCGCAACGTGCTGTACGACAAGTACAAGGCCAACCGCCCGCCGATGCCGGACGAGCTGCGCACGCAGATCGAGCCGATGCTGTCGATCGTGGGCGCGCTGGGCATTCCGATCCTGCGCGTCAGCGGCGTGGAAGCGGACGACGTGATCGGCACGCTCGCCACGCAGGCGCACCAGCACGGCATCGCGGTAACGATCTCCACCGGCGACAAGGATCTGGCGCAATTGGTGCGCCCGGGCATCACGCTGATCAACACCATGACCAACACCACCATGGACACGCAGGGCGTGGTGGAAAAATTCGGCGTGAGGCCCGAGCAGATCATCGACTTTCTCAGCCTCACCGGCGACACCGTGGACAACGTCCCCGGCGTCACCAAGTGCGGCCCCAAGACTGCCGCCAAATGGCTGGCCGAATACGGCTCGCTCGACGGCGTGATCGCGCACGCGGACAAGATCGGCGGCAAGATCGGCGAATACTTGCGCCAGGCGCTGCCCGCGCTGCCGCTGTCGCGCGAGCTGGTCACCATCAAGCTCGACGTGCCGCTGGACACCACCGTTACGCAACTCACCCCGCGCGAGCGCGACGTGGCGGCGTTGCGCGAATTGTTCACGCGCTACGAATTCAAGGCCGCCCTGAAAGATCTCGATAGCACGGCAGCGGCATCGCCAGCGGCGCAGGCAACGCCACCAGCGGCCGCTCCCGCGCAGACGCCGCACGCCGAGCCGATGCCCGCCGTGGATCTGGCCGGCGAAGGCCATTACGAACTGGTCACCACGTCCGAACAGCTGGCCCAATGGCTCGCGCGCCTGCACGATGCGCCGCTGGTCGCGTTCGACACCGAAACCACCAGCATCGATCCGATGCTTGCCGACATCGTCGGTATCAGCCTTGCCCTACAGCCGGGCCACGCCTGCTACATCCCGCTTGCGCACGATTACCCCGGCGCACCCGCGCAACTGCCGCGCGAGCACGTGCTCGATGCGCTCAAGCCGATCCTGGAAGATCCGCGCCGCCCCAAGGTCGGCCAGCACGCCAAGTACGACATGAACGTGCTTTCGCACTACGGCATCGTGGTGCAAGGGCTCAAGCACGACACCATGCTCGAATCGTATGTGTGGAACGCCACCGCCACGCGCCACGACATGGATTCGCTTGCGCGCAAATACCTGGGCTATGAAACCGTCAAGTACGAGGCGGTGACCGGCAAAGGCGCCAAGCAGATTTCCTTTTCGCAGGTGGACCTGGACACCGCCTGCCGCTACGCCGCCGAAGACGCCGACATTACGCTGCGCCTGCATCACGCGCTGTGGCCGCTGCTGCAAAGCGAGCCCACCTTGCTAAAAGTCTACGAACAGATCGAGATACCGCTGGTGCCCGTGCTCGCCGGCATGGAGCAGCGCGGGGTGCTGATCGACGTGAACGAATTGCGCAAGCAAAGCCAGCACCTGGGCAAGCGCATGCATGAGCTGCAGCAGGAGGCGTTCAAATCCGCCGGCCACGACTTCAATCTCGATTCGCCCAAGCAGCTGCAGGCGATCCTGTTCGACGAACTGGGCCTGCCCGCGAAACTGAAAACACCCACCGGGCAACCTTCCACCAACGAGGAAGCGCTGGAAGCCATCGCCGACGATCATCCGCTGCCGCGCCTCATTCTCGAATATCGCGGCCTGGCGAAACTGCGCTCCACCTACACCGAAAAGCTGGCCGAGATCGTCAACCCGCGCACCGGCCGGGTGCACACCAGCTATCACCAGGGCGCGGTGGCGACGGGGCGCATTTCCTCCAACGACCCCAACCTGCAGAACATCCCCGTGCGTACCGAAGAAGGCCGGCGCATCCGCCAGGCGTTTATCGCGCCGCAAGGCTGGAAAGTGATGGCGGCGGACTATTCGCAGATCGAGCTGCGCATCATGGCGCATCTTTCCGGCGATGAAGGCCTGGTGCGCGCGTTCAAGGAAGGCGGCGACATCCATCGCGCCACCGCCGCCGAAGTGTTCGCAATCGCGCCGGAGGACGTCACCAGCAACCAGCGCCGTGCGGCCAAGGCGATCAACTTCGGCCTGATGTACGGCATGAGCGCCTTCGGCCTGGCGCGCCAGCTTGGCGTCGATCGCGGCCAGGCCAGCGACTACATGGCACGCTACTTCGCGCGCTATCCGGGCGTGCACGCGTTCATGGAGGCCACGCGCGAACGCGCGCATCGCGATGGCTATGTGCAAACCCTGTTTGGCCGGCGCCTTTACCTGGACAACCTCACCGCGCGCAACCAGGCGCTGCGCGCGGGCGCCGAACGCGCGGCGGTCAATGCGCCGATGCAGGGCACCGCCGCCGACATCATCAAGCGCGCGATGATCTCCGTCGCCGATTGGCTGAAGGATCGCGACGACGCGCACATGCTGATGCAAGTGCACGACGAACTGGTGTTCGAAGTACGTGCCGATGCCGTCGATACCGTACGCGAGGAAGTGCGCGCACGCATGTCCGGCGCGGCCACGCTGAGCGTACCGCTGATCGTGGACGTCGGCGTGGGCAGCAACTGGGACGAAGCGCACTGAGGCATGGGGTGCCAATGGCCGCCTCCCGCCCATGTATGGGGCGTGCCTGGCCAGCGTGCCGCACCGGCTTGCGGACATGAATACCGGCTGACCGGTTTTGGGCTTTTTCGCACGATCCAAGCAACTTTTCGCCCGCCCGGCCGTTCTAAGTTATGGATGCACGCAACGGCATCCGCTGGCGCCCACCTCCCTGGGCCGCCGACCGGAATCGGACCTCTCCCCTGGGTCTCCGATTCCCCGGCCCCGAGAACTCCCCCTAAGTTCTCGGGGCTTTTTTTATGCCTCTCTTCCAGCCCACCGAATCTTTCAGCCAGCTGACGACATTCACCCGGCGGAACCGTTAGGATGCCGTTATGACGCGGGCTCAAAAGAGGAGCCCGGCCGCCCTGTCACGAGTCGCCACGCTGTGCAGATCAAAGGCAAAGCCACCTCCTTCGACATTGCCCACCTGACCGGGGTCTCGCAATCCACGGTGTCCCGCGCCTTGCGGGACAGCCCCCTGGTGAGCGAGGAGACGCGGCTGCGCATCAAGGCGGCGGCGGACCAGCTCAACTACAAGGTGGACAAAAACGCCTCGAACCTGCGCTCGCAACATTCGGGCACCCTGGCGCTGCTGCTGTTTGAGGACCCCACCGCGGACGACTCGCACATCAACCCATTTTTCCTGTCCATGCTGGGCTCGATCACCCGCGCCTGCGCACAGCGCGGCTACGACCTGCTGATTTCGTTCCAGCAGTTCTCCTACGACTGGCACGCGGACTACGCCGACACCAAGAAGGCCGACGGCATCATCCTGCTCGGCTACGGCGACTACCTGGCCTACCTGGACAAACTGCAGAAGCTGGCCGCCCAGGGCACGCGCACGGTGCGCTGGGGCGCGGTGCTGCCCGACCAGCCCGACGTCTCCATCGGCTGCGACAACTTTCAGGGCGGCCACGCGGTGGCCGCCCACCTGATCGAACAGGGCTGCCGGCGTATCGCCTTCCTGGGCGACGCCTCCAGCCACTATCCGGAATTCTTCGAACGTTACCGCGGCTACGCCGCGGCGCTCGCGGAAGCGGGCCTGGCGGCCGACCCGGTCTTGCAGGTGGATGCCGCCGAAAGCACCGAACAGGCCGGCCACGCGGCCATGCAGACCCTGCTGGAACGCCGGGCGCCGTTCGACGCGGTATTCGCCGCCAGCGATCTGCTTGCCATCGGCGCCATGGGTGCGCTCGCCGCGCGCGGCATCCAGGTGCCCGAGCAGGTAGCGGTGGCGGGCTTCGATGACATTCCCATGGCGCGCTTCCTCAATCCCCCGCTCACCACCGTGCTGCAGGACACCAAGCTGGCCGGCGAAACCCTGGTGGACAACCTGCTCCGGCTGATTCGCAACGAACCGGTGGAAACCCGACTGCTGCCGGTGAAGCTGGTGGCGCGCCGCTCCAGCCTGCGCTGACGCCGGCCTCGCAAAAAAACCGGCCCCTTGTCGATTCGGGGGTGGCCGGTTCGTCGCTCATGCAGATCCCCGGAAACGGCGACCGCAACCGGGATGCCAGGACCTGTCACGGAGCAGCCACGATGTACGTTCAGCCTTACCTGTTCTTCAATGGCCGTTGCGAAGAGGCCGTCACCTATTACCAGCAGCACCTGGGCGCCAGGCTCAACGCGCTGATGCGCTACAGGGAAGCGCCGCCCGGAGACGGCCCCGCCGCGAACGCCAACGGCGAACACATCATGTACTGCAACTTCACCGTCGGCGATTCGGTACTGATGGCTTCGGACGATTGCGTCAACCAGGACACCCGCTTCCAGGGCTTTTCGCTATCGCTCGCCGTCGCCAGCACGGCCGAGGCCGATCGCGTGTTCGCCGCGCTCGCCGATGGCGGCAGCGTGCACATGCCGCTGTCCAAGACCTTTTTCTCGCCCTATTTCGGCATGGTGGTCGATCGCTTCGGCCTGGGCTGGATGGTGATCATTGCGCAGCAATAACGAAGAGGACACCGCCATGCGTTTCATGATGCTTATGCTGCCGGCCGACTACAGCCACGCCGCGCCCGATATCAGGCCGAGCCTGGAATCGATCGAGCGGATGATGCAGTACAACTTCGCCCTGCAACGCGCAGGCGTGCTGCTGGCGCTGGATGGCCTTCATCCGCCCTCGTCCGGCGGCGCGCGCGTAAGTTCGGTCGATGGCAAGACCACCGTCACCGACGGGCCGTTCGCCGAAGCCAAGGAAGCGATCGGCGGCTACTGGGTACTGGACGTAGCCTCGCGCGAGGAGGCCCTGGCATGGGCTGCGCGCTGCCCGCTGACGCCCGGCGAGACCATCGAGCTGCGGCAAATGTTCGAGATGACCGATTTTTCGCCCGACGTGCAGCAGGCCGTGATGAAACTGCACGCGCAGCACGAATCGGCCACTTGATGCCACGCCCCGCGCTTGCATCGCATCGGCGCCAGTGCTCTGATCGGTGGCCATGACGGCCACCGACATCCATCGCACCATCGAAGCGGTATGGCGGATCGAAGCGGCGCGGCTCATCGCAGGCCTCGCCCGCATGCTGCGCGACGTGGGACAGGCCGAGGAACTGGCGCAGGATGCACTGGTGGCGGCGCTCGAACGCTGGCCGGAAAGCGGCGTCCCGGACAACCCGGGCGCCTGGCTGATGACCGCGGCCAAGCACCGCGCCATCGACCAGCTGCGGCGCAAGAAACTGATCGAGCGCAAGCACGAGTCGCTGCAGCACGAACCGGAGTTCGAACCGCCGGACGGTCGCGCGGAGCTGGAAGCCATGCTCGATGACGATATCGGCGACGACCTGCTGCGATTGATCTTCACCGCCTGCCATCCGGTGTTGCCGGCCCATGCGCGCGCGGCGCTCACGCTGCGCATGCTGGGCGGGCTTACCACCGACGAAATCGCGCGCGCCTTCCTGGTGCCCGAGCCGACCATCGCGCAGCGGATCGTGCGGGCCAAACGCACACTGGCCGACAAACAGATTCCCTTCGAAGTACCGCGCGGCGAGGAGCGCAACGAACGCCTCGCCTCGGTGCTGGAAGTGCTGTACCTGATCTTCAACGAAGGCTACGCCGCCACCTCGGGCGACAACTGGATCCGCCCGGAACTATGCAACGAAGCCATGCGCATGGGCCGCACCCTGGCCAGCCTCGCCCCGCGCGAACCGGAAGTGCTGGGATTGCTCGCCCTGATGGAAATCCAGGCCTCGCGCCTGCGCGCACGCACCACTGCCGAGGGTGAACCGATCCTGCTGGCGGACCAGGACCGCAGCCGTTGGGATCCGCTGCTGATACGGCGTGGCCTGAGTGCGCTGGAGCGCATCGATAAACTCGGCGGTGCGCTTGGCCCCTACGCACTGCAGGCCGCGATCGCCGCCTGCCATGCACGCGCGCGCAGCGCCGACGCCACCGACTGGCCCCGCATCGCAGCCCTGTATGCCCTGCTGGCTCGCGTGCGGCCATCGCCGGTGGTGGAACTCAATCGCGCCGTGGCCGTGGCGATGGCGTCCGGACCTGAAGCGGGGCTTGCACTGGTCGATGCCTTGGCCGACGAACCGCTATTGCGCCAGTACCACCTGCTTCCCAGCGTGCGCGGCGATCTGCTCAGCAAGCTGGCGCGGCATGCCGAGGCGCGCGATGAATTCGAGCGTGCGGCATCGCTGGCGCGCAATGGGCGAGAAAAGAGTTTGTTGCAGCAACGTGCGGCGGCCTGTGCCGTAGCGGCCCAAACGCGAAACTGAGGGTTGATACCCGTCGGTGCAGACACGCGACAAGGGAAGCCGCGCATCCTTACCCGAACTACGCGGCGCGCTCAGAACCCGCCGGCTCGCGTACCCGCAACACGCTCAACCCCGCCACCAGCAGACTCACCCCGCCCAACACCAGCGCGTAGATCGGCTGCCCGTGAAAAAACACCCGCAGCAACACGCCCAGCACACTGGCAGCCAGCAACTGCGGTATCACGATGAAGAAATTGAAGATGCCCATGTACACGCCCATCTTGTCCGCCGGCAGGTTGTCCGACAGCAACGCATAGGGCAAAGAAAGAATCGACGCCCACGCAAAGCCCACGCCCACCATCGGCAGCAGCAACCAGTGCGGATTGCCGATCAACAGGAACGACACCAGCCCCGCGCCGCCAAGCCACAGGTTGATCAGATGGCTCACGCGCAAGCCCCAACGGCGCACCATCAGCGGAATGACCAGCGCCGCCAGCGCCGCAAAGCCGTTATAGGCGGCAAACAACACACCCACCCAGTTTGCGCCGCGGTTGTACGCGGCCGAGTCGGGATCGACGCTGCCAAAGTGCACTTGCGCCACGCCCGCGGTGGTATAGATCCACATCGCGAACATGGCGAACCAGGAGAAAAACTGCACCCAGGCAAGACGCCGCATCGCATCGGGCATGCTGTGCAGGTCGGCCATCACCTGCGTAAACATGCCGCCCTGCTGCCGCACGCCGAGCCACAGCAGCGACAAACCGAATGCGGCACTGCCGGCGGCGAGCAGATACAGCTCGCGCTCCAGGCCATAGCCGTGCACCAGCCACGCTCCGGCGATGCCGGTCGCCAGCCACAGCAAACCAAAGCGCCACGCCCCGGCGCGATCGATATGCACCTCTTCGGCCGGCACCTCATCGGCGAACACGCGCAACTGCTCGGGCGGATATTCGCGCGTGGAAAACACCGTCCACAACACCGAGCCCAGCAACACCACCGCGCCGATGTAGAAGGCATCGCGCACGGTGGCGGGAACCCCGCCCGGCGCCGCCACGTTGCTGACGCCCAGCAAGGCCAGCAGATAGGGCAGCATCGAGGCGACCACGGCGCCCGCGCCGATGAAAAAGCTTTGCATGGCGTAGCCCAGTGGACGCTGCTGCGTCGGCAACTGGTCGCCGACGAACGCGCGGAACGGTTCCATCGAAACGTTGATCGATGCATCCATGATCCACAACAGCGTAGCGGCGATCCACAGCAGGCCCGAATTGGGCATCCACAACAGCGCCAAGGTAGTGAGCACCGCGCCCGCCAAAAAATAGGGACGCCGGCGCCCCAGCCGGCCCCAGGTGCGATCGGAGGCGTAGCCGATCAGCGGCTGCACGATCAAACCCGTCAGCGGCGCGGCAATCCATAGCACCGGAATATCCGCCACGCCCGCGCCCAGCGTCTGGAAAATCCGGCTGACGTTGGCATTCTGCAAGGCAAAGGCAAACTGGATCCCCAGGAAGCCGAAGCACATGTTCCAGATTTGCCAGAACGAAAGCGTGGGCTTGCGCGTCATGGCGTGTCCGCCGCCGGCGCAATCAGCAGATCGCCGATGCGCGCATCGTTCAGCGGCCCTTCGCTGCCGCCCTTGCCGCCGGTGTAATGCGCAAAGTGGCTAAGGTCGCTCATGTTGAAGCCTTGTTCCAGCGCAAAATGGCAGCTCGCGCCGGCCTTCACGGTGACGATGCCGTACGTCGAGCGCTGCTCGCCCACGCTATGCGGCATCACGATCGGGACACGCTGCGCGATGCCCTCGTTGCAATGCATGACCAGCATCCTCACCGCGGCGGTCACGCCGGTATTGATCGGGCCATGATTGTTTTCGTAAGCAAGCGCCACGCGGTAGCGACCCGCGGCGGGCGCGGTCCAGTCGCGCGGCCACGCGTCGGACAGATGCGTTACCTCGCCCGCGCAGACGGTCGGGCTGTGCAGCGATTCGATGCCCTGCCCGCCTTCGCGCGTGGCGCTGACGCACGGCGGCATGGCGCCCTGCGAAATGTAGGTGCCGCCGTCGATGCGTCCGACGCGCTGACCGTCCGCGTACAGCACCACCTTGCCATCCACCGTCACGCGCCAGCCGTTGCCGTCGGCCGTGATGACGGGCGCGGCCGGCGGTGCCGGCGCATAAAGCGGCGCGCCGGTGCGCAAGGGTGCCGAGACTGCATCGATCGCCTTGAGCGTGACGATGGTTTGGTTGCCTTGCTGGCGGGTTCCGGCGGCGACCAGCAGATTCCCGCGCAAGCTGCGCGGAAGTCGCAATACGATGCTGCGCCCGGGCATGCGCAGCGCGATGCTGTCGCGGTGACCGAACAGCATCGGCACCAGCGCGACCGGCAGCTTCGGTTCCACCTTGCCGCTTGGGGTCAGGCCGAACACACCTTCGCTGACTGCATCCAGATACGCCGCCACCGACCACAACTGGCGCGGCGAATCGACCACCGGGCCGCTGAGCTTGCCTTCATCCACGTGCGTGGCCTCGGTCGCCAGCTCGTAGTTCTCCATGTTCGAGCCGGACAACGCGGCGCCGCGCATGATCGAGCGAAGCTCGTGCGCGATGCGCGCCGGATCGTCCACCGCCCGCGCGGCGCGCAAGGCGTAGGCGCTGACGAAGGGCCAGATCGCGCGGTTGTGATAGATGGGCTGGTCCCTGCGCTCGGGCCAGATCACGGGGCTGCCCGCCGGCCAGGTCGGATAATGCGCCAGCGCCTGCCGCGCGCGATCGCCCTCGGCGACGCCGCTGGTGATCGCCAGCGCCGTGCCGAGCAGGTCGTAGGTGTCGTACGGCGTGCCATCGCCACCGATATAGCTCATGTACATGCCGCGGTCGGCGCGCCAGAAGCGCGCGTTGATGGCCGCTTTCAGCGCGGCGGCCTGCTCGGCGTAGCCCCTCGCGCCGGCGTCATCGCCATGCGCCTGCGCCAGCCTCGCCGCCAACTGCAGGGCCTGGTAGTGCAGCACGTTGGTCGACAGCGCGAACGACTGCGCGATAAACACCACGTTGTCCGCGGTCCAGGCCGGATAGGTCTGCTCGCGCCAGTCCAGAAACGAGGTCTCGCCGCGATAAAGGCCAAGATCCGGATCGAAAGTGTAGAGACGATCCTGCGCCAGCGTATCGACGATCGCCCGATACGTGTCCTGCGCGAACGCCGGGTCGTCGAGCAGATGCTGCGCGGCCAGGAACCACACCACGCGGTCGGTGCTGATCGGCCAGCTGCCGCCCGAACCGGTGTCCTGCATCACGTACAGGCCTTGCGGCCATGTCGGTTCGCGCACGTCGGAAAGCTTGAAGCGCAGGCTATTGCGCGCACGCAGCGGATCGATCCTCCACAGGCCCAAATCCACCGAATAGGAAAGATCGCGCGTCCACACGTACGGCCACTTCATGCCGGCCTCCAAACACGCGCATGGAATGGGCTGGCCGTGATCGAACGCGCCATCGCGGATTGCCGCGACCGAATCCTGCGCCAAATCGTCCTGCGCCATCGCGAACAAGCCATTGAACAGCGTGCTGGCCGTATCGACCCGCATCGCCTGCGTGCGGATATCGCGCTGACCAAACGGACCGGACAGCCGGTAACCATCCGCCGTCGCGCTCATGTGCGCCTGCTGGCCGCGCCACGATAGCTGGTCGTGCCAGCCCTCGCCCGCCGCGCCGGCGGCGAGAGCGGCCGCCATCATCAGGCTCAGCATAGGCGAGCCGCGCGCAAGGCCAACGACAAGGCATCGATCATCGGCATTATCCGTGTGCCGCCTGTGCTGCGCGCAGGCTTAGTTGGTGTGCCGTTCCAGCCGCGATCTTCAAGATCGTCACGTTGCCATAGCGATCGTGCGAAACCGTCCAGCCTTCGCCGCCGGACGCTTCCAATGCCTGCTCGCTTGCATACGGCTTCAGGGCGCCCCTGCCGTGCCCGACGGCTACCGCACTCACGCCATGCACGCTGACCAGGTAGTACTTCAGTGCCGGCCGGAAACTGCCCTTGGCCGCCTCGATGTCCAGCACCGCACCGCCGTCGACCGCTTGGGTGCTGATGCGCTGCGAGAAGTACGCGCCGTGTTCGTAGGCGTAGGTATCGCCGTCGTCGTCGTAATAGTCAAAATGCGAGGCCTTGGATGCGGGAAACACGTCCACGGTCAGTTCGGTCACCGGGTGTTCGCCGACGTAGTCCATCACCGGCTGGGTGGGAATGATCGCGCCTTCGCGGATGAACAGCGGAATGTCGCTCCAGCTCTTGCTGTCCACCGCGTAGTGGATGGTCTGACCGCCCTGGTGGACGGTGCCGCTGAAATAATCGATCCAGGTGCCCGCCGGCAAATAGATGTCTTTCTGCGTCTGTCCTTTGCCGACCACCGGCGACACCAGCAGGCTGTCGCCGAACATCCATGCATCGACGTCGTCGCGCACGTTCGGATCATGGGGGTAATCGAAGAAAAGCGGCCGCACGACGCCAACACCCGCGGTCGTGGCTTGCCGCTCGTAGCTGTAGATGTAGGGGATGAGCGCATAGCGCAGGCGGATCGCCTTGCTGGCCGCGGCCTCGGCTACCGGCCCGTAGACCCACGGCTGGCGCTTTTCGCCCAGCGTGCCGTGCACGCGGAAGATCGGCACGAAGGCGCCGAATTCGATCCAGCGGGCGTAGTTTTCGTCGTCCGGATGGCCCTTGAAGCCGCCCCCGTCCATGCCCCACTTCATTTCGCCCACGTCGATCGCGCTCAGCATGCGCTGGCGCTGCGCGGCCATGCTGTCAAAACCGGTGTCGATGTCGCCGGACCACAGGCCATAGGCGTAACGCTGCGCGCCCAGGTAGAAGTCGCGATTGATCGACCACACGCGGATGGGCGTGAACGCGCGCTGGCCGTCGTACAGTGCGCGCTGCATGTTGAGAAACTGGGTATTGCTGTTGGTATCGTCCGCCTCATCGTTCCACCAGCCGACGATGCCGGTGTCGAAGGAGTGCTTGAGCGTATCGTTGAAGAACCAGCGGCGCACCACGGCCTGGTCGAAATCCAGCTCGCGCACCGGCTTGAGCGAAAAATAGTCGGTGTTCTGCGGGCGGCCTTCGGCCCAGAAGCCATGCGCCTGCGCGTAGCGGCCTTCGACGGTGTCGACATGGATGCGCGGTTTCATGATGCCGGTCATGTGGATGCCCAGCTGATCCATTTCCGCCTTCAGCGCGCCGGTGGGGCCGCCCGGAAATTTTTGCGCGTTCCAGCGGAATTCGCCGTAGTTGTCCTCGCCCCAGGCTTTCCAGTCGAAGTCGAAGGTGAAGTTGTCGATCGGGATGTGCCGGCTGCGGTAGCCGTGCACGATGTTCTCAAACTCCGGCTGGTCGATGCCCCACTGGCTGTTTGTAAAGCCCATCGCCCATTTGGGAAACAGCGGCGGCGCACCACTGAGATCGGCCAGCGCGGCGAAAATGCGCGGCGGCGTACCGGCGATCACGTCATAGCTGACGTCAGGGCGGCTGGTACCGCTGACCTGGATGCTGCCCTCGCCGAGGTCGAACTTGGCGCCCACGGTATCCACCAGCACGCCGTAGCCGCTGGTGCTCCACACGAACGGGCCGCCGGGATAGCCCTGCTCGCCGGCCTTGGCGATCTGCACGCCGCTGCGCATCAACCCGCCCCTGGCGGGCTCGAACGCATCGTAGCCGCCGATGCCATACAGCACGTCGTCCTTGGCGTGCTGCAAATCGATTTGGCCGTCCATCAGCGCGGCGGGATCGGTTTGCAGCAGGGCATGTCCTTGCGCATCGGCGATGGCCAGGCGCGCGGTGTGCTTGTCCCAGGCGACGGTCAGCTCGTCCGTGCCCACGGTGACGTCGTCCGCGGTGGATTTGACGTGCAGGTTCGACAAGGTTTCGCGCGTCGCGGTCGGATTCATCACGATGCTCGGCGGCGTGTCCAACCCGTGCGGCATGGCGTGGATCTGCACCACGTTCGGCGCCACGAAGCGAAGCGCGATGCGGTCATTGCCACGCACCAGCAGCAGGCCGTGCGCGTCGGCGCGCTCGATCTGGAACCCTGCGTCGCCGGCTCCGGCCGGCGCGGCGTGAATGGCCAGTGCGGCCGTCGAAAGCAGGCCGCACATGGCCAGGTAGCGCAGTGTCGTCATCCACCATCCCTTATTCAGCGCAGGATTCGTTGCCGGCGCGGCCTGCCCGTGCGAGGCGGACACGGCGCGATATCGTCCGACTATAACCGCAGGGCTCGATTATGTGGGCAAATAACGCCATTTCGCATGAAATGGCGGCTCGCTCGGGCGTGCCGATCTGCCTTAGCGCAGGATCGCCGTTGCGTACGGGGGCAAGGTCACCTGCCCATGCGCCAGCACCACGCCGGGCACCGTCTGCTCGGCGACGGTGGAGACGTGGACGCCCTCGCCCCATGTCAGCGTGCGCGTATCGCGCGACAGGTTGTGCACCACCAGCACGCGCGACTGCGCGTCCTCAAGCGTGTAGGCGAGCAGATGCGGATCGGCGACCGCCACGTTGTGCAGCGTGCCGTCGCGCAACGCGCCGATCTGCTCGCGCCAACCGATCAGCTTGCGATAAAGGTTGAGCAAAGAATGGGGATCGCTCTGCTGCGCCTGGACGGAAATACCCGGGCCATCCTGCGTGCTCCAGCTTTTCCAGCTCGCCAGGCCCGGGCCTTTGCCGTTGCGATACCAGCGCATCGGCTCGCGAATGTCCTCGTCGGGCTTACTGCCTTGCATGCCCAGCTCTTCGCCGTAATAGATGAACGGATGGCCAGGTAGCGTAAGCAACAGCGCGGCGGCCATGCGCATGTGCGCGTCGCTGCCGTCGAGCTGGCTCATCACGCGGTCCTGATCGTGATTGGAGAGAAACGGTGCGTCGTCGAACTGGCCGTCGGCGTGCTTGCGATAAGCGGCATAGGTGTATTCCAGGCCGCGACCGATGCCCAGGTTGCGCTCCTGCTTCACGCTGGCGATCAGCTGTGTGGCGAGTGGAAAATTGAACACCGCGTTCAAGGGACCCATGTAGGGCGTGAGGTCGTCCGGATTCTGGCGCGCCACTTCGCCCACCAGCCATACGTTCGGATTCACCGCCTCCAGCGCGTGGCGATATTCGCTCCACCATTGCAGGTTTTTCTTCAGTGCGACGGGGCTGTCCATGTCCGTGCGCAAGTCGTCGTAGATGTGCTGCGCGGCATCGAGGCGGAAACCATCGACCCCTTCATGCAGCCAGAACGTGCCGACGTCGATCATCGCCTTGCGCACGGCCCGGTTGTCGTAATTGAGATCGGGCATGGCGCCGGTGAACACGCCCACGTAGTACTGCCCGTTGGGCGCCCGATGCCATGCCGGCCCACCTGTTGCGCTGATCGCTTTCAGATCGCTGCCGGGCGTGGCCCAAGTGTACCAGTCATGATGCGGGTCTTTCGGATTCTGCGCCGCCTTGAACCACGGATGCTGGTTGCTGGTGTGGTTGATCACCATATCCATCACCACCTTGATGCCGCGCTTGTGCGCTTCGTCCACCAGCGTCTTGAAATCCTGCAGCGTGCCGTACTGCGGATTGATGGCGTCGTAATCGGTGATGTCGTAACCGTGATAGGTGGGCGAAGGATTGATCGGCATCAGCCAGATGCCGCTGACGCCCAGCGACTTGATGTAATCGAGTTTCTGCGTAATGCCTTTGAGATCGCCGATACCGTCGCCGTTGCTGTCGTAGAACGCGCGCACGAAGATTTCGTAGTAGACGCCGGAAGGCTGCGTCGCCGGTTGCGGCTGTTGCGCGTAGAGGGGTGTAGCCAGCAACAACGCGGCCGCCATGGCGGCCGCTCGAAACACCGTGGGCAATCGGGGCATGACCATCTCCTGGGAGCCGGCTCAAAGATAAACCCAGGAACGGCTCGATCCATGCAGGGGAAAAGCTAAAGAAAAGAACCCGGCCCCACAATCGTCAAACAGAACCGGGCTGGGGGAGCCGGCCGGGCGTTGCCGCTACAACGCCCGGCACGGTTGGCTTAGAGCTTCAGGTTGAAGCCGGTGTAGAACGTGCGGCCGAAGTACTGGATCGTGCCGGTTTCAGATGGCAGACCGAAGTAGGTACGGGTCGGCTGGTTGGTGATGTTCAACACCTGGAACAGGATGCTGATGTTCTTGGTGATGTTGTACGCCGACTGGATGTCGTAGACCGTTTCCGGCGCGAAATACACGATCTGGTTGGTCACCGCGATCTGCGAGTCGGAGACGAACTTCGAGCGGTAATTGCCGGTGAGGTTGGCCGAGAACTTGCCGTCGTCATAGAAGATCGACGCGCTGGCCACGTTACGCGACAGACCCGGCAGCGCCTGCACCGTGGTCGGACCGCCCAGCGTAGAACTGGCACCGAACGGGCTCTGCGTCAGCGAGTAGTTCGCACCCACGCCCAGGTTCTTCCACACGCCGGGCAGGAAGTGCGTCTTCTGGAACGACAGCTCCAGGCCGCGCACCATGGTGCCTTGTGCGTTGTAGGCCGTGGCATAGGAGCCATTGAGGTAGGGCTGCCCGGTCGCCGGGTTGATCGGCACCGGAATACCGACCGAGGCGAAGTTGAAGTTGTTGTAGGTAACCAGCTGGACGAAGGTGTCCACATGCTTGACGAACACGCCGGCGGTGACCAGACCGGTGGAGTCGTCGAAGTAGTGTTCGTAATCCAGGTCATACTGCATGGCGGTCAACGGGCGCAGCAGCGGGCTGTAGCCGCCCCACACGTTGAAGTAACCGTCGCTTTCCCACGAACCGGCGCCCGCCAGCATGTAGTTGATCGGCGGACGCGACAGCACCTTGGACACCGAGAAGCGGGTCTGGTCGCTATCGGTCCAGTGATAGATCAGGTTGGTCGAGGGCAGCCACTTGGTGTAGCTCATGCCTTCGTTGAGCGGATCGTAGCTGGTCGATACATAGCCGAAACCGTCGGTGATCGGCACGCCGGTACCGGTGGGCACTTCCTCCAGGCCGCTGCTGGACTGGATCGTGTGCGTCACGCGCATGCCGATGTTGCCGGTCAGCTCATGTCCCCACAGCGTCGTGTCGATGTCGGCCATGAAGTACAGGTCGCGCACCTTCTCCGACACGGTACCGCTCTGCACGCCCGTCCAGGACTGGCCGTTGGGATTGAGGTCAAGCTCGGGATTGGGCTTGATGCCGTAAGAAGCCAGAATGGCCGGCGCGTTGAGCTTGAGGAAGCAGGGGAAGCCGCTGAACGAACCCTTCCAGCACACCACCGACGTGTCGCTGCTGCTGAGCGGCAGCGGCGGCTGGCCGGCCACGGGGTAGGAACCCCATTCGGAACCGTACACCCAGGCAGTGCGGTTGGCTTCATAGCCATGGTTGTTGACGTAGACGCCAGCCTGCACGTCCGAGATGATCGGGTTGTCTTCCAGGTCATACTGCACCGCCGCGCGGAAGGCCTTGTCGCGATCGTGATAGATGTACGGATACACGCCGTAACGCGACAGCGCCATGTCGTTGGGGTTGGTGTAGATACTGGGGTTGGCGAACGACACCTGGCCGATGTTCAGGCCGTTGAACTTGTAGGTGGTGGACTGGTTCGCCAGCGTGGGATTGGCCGTACCCAGGCCGTTGTACACGTCGGCGGTCGTATCGACGTTGATTTCGTTGCTTTCGGCATGCGAAAGCGAGGCATCCATCTCCACATGCCAGGGGCCGCTGTTCCACTTCGCGTTCAGGCCGCCGGAGAAAATACCGGTGTCGGTCGAGTAGTTGTCCGCCGTGGTTTCGTTGGAGAACTGCGCGTTCGCCAGGCCCGGAATGCTGGTCACCGTGCCGCCGATCAGCGTCTGGCCGGGCCCGTAGACCGGGTTGGTGATGGTGGCGTTGTTGCTGCTGAACAGCTGCGAGCGGAAGCCGTAGCCGTAGTAGTCGTCGTCGAACTTGGAATAGTAGGTATCGCCGGTAATCTGCCAGTGATCGTCCGGACGCCACACCACCGTGGCCAGATAGCCGGTACGACGCTCCGTGCCGCCGTCCTGCTGCAGCTGCAGGCCCTGCGGCACATACGCTTGCGGCCCGGTATTGGTGGGCGGATTGAGGTACTGGTAGTCGCCGTTCGCTTCACCCACGAACTGCTCGGAAATGTGCGGCTGATACAACTGCGCAAAGCCCAGGCCGACGCCCAGCGTGTTATCCAGGAACTTGCCCTGCCACGCCGCGCTGACGCGATAGCCCACCGGGTTGTCGCCCACGATGTCATGTGCCTGGCCGTCGTAGCTGCCGCGCGCGTCGACGTCGAGCGTCTGGTCTTTCTTGTTGTCGAGCGGGTTGGCCGTCTCCATGTCGATGGTGCAGCCCACGCCGCCTTCGATCAGCGATGCCTGCGAGGTTTTGTACACCGTCGCCATGTTGATCAGTTCGGAGGGATATTGATCGAACTGGGTGTAGTTGGTACCGCTGGTCGAGGGCTGCTCGCGGCCGTCCAGCGTGGTTTCGATGAAGTTGCCCGAAAGGCCGCGGCAGTTGATCTGCGAAGCCTGGCCCGCAATGCGCTCGGCGGAAACGCCCGGCAGGCGGGTCAGCGAATCGGCGATCGATTGATCGGGCAGACCGGTCAGGTCGGCGGCGGTCACTACGTTCTGGATGGTATCGGCATAGCGCTGGTAATCGATCGATTTCTCCACGCTGCTGCTGAAGCCGGTCACGGTCACCGCAGACAAGCTCTTGGCCAATTGTTGCTGGCTCTTGGGGTTGCTCGTGGTCTGGCTGGCGCCGCCGTTGCCGGTGGCGGTTGTTTGCGGGCTCGTGTCCTGGTTCGTCTGGCCCGTGTCGCCGGTGGCTGCCTGAGCGCCAAAGGTCATGCACAGTCCCGCAACCAGAGCCATCGCTAGCACATTGCGCTTAAGTATCACTTGGTTTCCCCTCCCCCAAAATTTTCTCGTAGTCACGTCGGTTCTTGACCGGTAGCCGTCCCCCTCGTCCCTCGCGTGCGGACAAAAGCAGCTAGCACGCACGCGGACGGAATCGGCGGCGTGAGCGGATGGTAGGGCGCACTTTTCCAAAGCGGGCGAACCTTGCATACGTATTCATAACGCCCCCCTTGGCGTATGCATCGCGCTGCAACATGACAGGCGCGCACGCCTTTCGCAAAGCTGAAAAGCCGGCCGAAAAACGCGTAATTCTCGCATTTGCGGGCATTCGCTGCCTGAATCGGCCGGGCGCTACGCGTTCGGCCGGCAAATCGTTATGCCGCACCCGCAGCACAAATGAATACGTATGCAAACCCCTGCGAGCGTGCGATGGCCTACGGCTAAGCTGCACACCGCTCGTCGTGCCGGCTTTGGAAGCCGCGCGCCTACAGTGGGGTTTTCAATGAGTGATGCAGCCTGGTGGCGGGGCGCCGTCATCTACCAGATCTATCCGCGCAGCTTCCTCGACACCGACGGTGACGGGGTGGGCGACCTGCCGGGCATCATCCAGAAGCTGGACTACGTGGCGAGCCTGGGTGTGGATGCGATCTGGATCGCGCCGTTCTTCCGCTCGCCGATGGCCGATTTCGGCTACGACATTGCCGACTACCGCGATGTCGATCCGCTGTTCGGCACACTGGACGATTTCGACCGCCTGCTGGCCAAGGCACACGGCCTGGGCCTGAAGGTGATGATCGACCAGGTGCTCAGCCATACCTCCGACCAGCACGCATGGTTCAAGCAAAGCCGCGCCAGCCGCGACAATGCCAAGGCCGACTGGTACGTGTGGGCCGACGCCAAGCCCGACGGCAGCGCGCCGAACAATTGGCTTTCGCTGTTCGGCGGCTCGGCCTGGCAATGGGAGCCGCGCCGCGGACAGTACTACCTGCACAACTTCCTGGCCGCGCAGCCGGATTTGAATTTCCATCACCCGGACGTGCGCGCGGCGGTGCTCGATGAAGTGCGCTTCTGGCTGGACAAGGGCGTGGACGGCCTGCGCCTGGATGCGATCAATTTCTGCTTCCACGACCGCCAGCTGCGCGACAACCCGCCCAAGCCGAAGGAAAAACGCGTCGGACGCGGCTTCAGCCCCGACAATCCGTATGCGTTCCAGTATCACTGGTACAACAACACGCAGCCGGAAAACCTGGATTTTCTCGCCTCGTTGCGCACGTTGCTCGACCGCTATCCCCAGGCGGTGTCGCTAGGCGAAATTTCCTCGGAAGATTCGCTCGCCACGATGGCCCAATACACCAGCGGCCATCGCCTGCACATGGGCTATAGCTTCGAATTGCTGAGCAGCGATTTCAGCGCCGCGTACATCCGCGACACGGTGGCGCAACTGGAAGCGCAGATGCACGACGGCTGGCCGTGCTGGGCCATTTCCAACCACGACGTGGAGCGCGTGCTCACCCGCTGGGGCAATGGCAACGCATCGCCTCGCCTGGCCAACGTGTTGACCGCGATGCTGTGCTCGCTGCGCGGCTCGGTGTGCGTGTACCAGGGCGAGGAACTGGGCTTGACCGAAGCGGAAGTGCCGTTCGAGGCCCTGCGCGATCCGTACGGCATCGCGTTCTGGCCGAACTTCAAAGGCCGCGACGGATGCCGCACGCCGATGCCCTGGGACGACAGCGCGTTCGCCGGTTTCAGCCGCCATACGCCGTGGCTGCCGCTGGACGAAGCACACAAGACACTGGCGGTGTCGCGGCAGGAAGCCGACCCCGCATCGGTCTTGCACGGTTTCCGCCGCTTCATGCAGTGGCGCGCCGGGCAGCCCGCCTTGCGCTGGGGCGACATCCGCTTCCTGGACGCACCCGAACCCGTGCTGGCCTTCGTGCGCACGCACGGCCGCGAACGGGTGCTGGCCGCGTTCAACCTGGGCAAGCACGCCACCGAACTGGAACTGGACCTGCCCGGCCTCGCCAACGCGCGCCCGCTGGACCGCCATGGCCTGCCGCAGGGCTCGCTCGATGGCCTGCGGCTGCAACTGCCCGGCCACGGCGTACTTTTCGCCCAGCTTTCAGATTAACTCGAGCATGCGGTGAGCCGCGCCCCCGGCGCGGCGCGGTGCCATGCCGTGACCGAAGTCATGCGCCCCGCACGGGACCGACGCCGCAATCTGCGCGATAATGGCGAGTCCGCCCCGTTTTATGTACTGTGCACCCCCACCGTACGTGCCACGCCCCGTCGCGACGCAGGCGGCAGTCCAGCGCTTAGGAACGAATCGAATAAAGCGCCGGCATGACCCGAATTGATCGAGGAATACTGGTTTTGAATACAGCGAACGATACGGCAGCACAGCAGCGTAACCCCGGCGTGAGCGGCATGAGCCTGTATGTCCCGCAGCCGCGCGTCCCCCTCAAGGATTGGTGCGAATGGACCGGCAACTCCTGGGACAAGGTACAGGCCGTGGTGGGTCGCAGTTTCCGCCGGCCGGCGCCGTATGAAGACGCCTACACCATGGCTGCCACGGCCGTGCTGCGGCTGATCCGCCAGTACAACCTCGACCCGCGCAACATCGGCCAGCTCGCGCTCGGCACCGAAAGCAGCAAGGACAACTCCGCCGGCGCGGTGATCGTGCGCGGCATGGTCGATCGCGAACTGGAGCGACTGGGACTGCCGCGCCTTTCCCGCCAGCTGGAAGTACCGGAGTTCAAGCATGCGTGCCTGGGCGGCGTGTACGCGCTCAAGAGCGCGCTGCGCTACGTGGCCTTCGATGCGCACGGCAAGCAGGCCATCGTGGTATGCAGCGACATCGCCGAATACGAACGCGGTTCCAGCGGCGAACAGACCCAGGGCGCGGGCGCCGTCGCCATGCTGGTGGAAGCGGATCCCAAACTGTTCGAAGTGGACCTGGCCCGCGCCGGCAGCGCCTCCGATTATCGCGGCCCGGATTTCCGCAAGCCGTTCGCCCGCCATTTCGACCAGGACTACGGCCAGCGCAGCAAGCGCGCGCACGATTTCCCGGTGTTCAGCGGCAAGTACTCCACCTTCGCCTACCTGGACGAAACCGGCCAGGCGGTGGATGCGATGCTGCAGCGCCTGGGCGTGTCGGACCTGGATTTCATCAACGGCGCCGACGGCCTGTTTTTCCACCGCCCGTACCACATGATGCCGTTGCAGGCGCTGGCGTTCATCTACGCGCGTGCACTGGCGCGCGCGCCGCAGCCCAACGAAGCCTTCCAGGCGCTGTGCGCGCAGGCCGGCGTGGCGCCGGAAGCGGTGATCGCCGAGTGCCGCAACACGCCGGACCTGTTCGGCGAATTCGTCCGTCTGGGCAGTCATGCCGACGCCGCGCAGGAACCGCATCCGCTTACCACCAAGCTGTCCGGCGTGGTGCGCAAGAGCGCCGCGTTCCAGGAGTTGCTGGCCACGCGCGTGAAGTACGGTACCGACTGGGCGATGGAATTGGGCAACCTCTACACCGCCGCGCTGCCGGCCTGGATCGCCGCCGGTTTCGAGCAGGCGCTGGAGCAAGGCGCGGAGCTGGCCGGTGCCCGCTTCTACGCGATCGGCTACGGCAGCGGCGACGCCTCCGAAGCGATTCCGCTGAAGGTGGTGCCGCAGTGGCGCGCGGCGGCCGGCAAGATCGGCTTCCGCCAGGCACTGGCCACAGCGACCGACTTGTCCCAGCACCAGTACGAAGCGCTGCACGATGGCAAGCATCCGGAGTTCAACTGCCCGCCGCGCGACCAGTTCATCATCGCGCGCACCGGCAGCACCTACGAAGCAGCGTTCCAGGACCTGGGCGTGGACTACTACGAGTTCGTCAACTGATGCACGCGCCGGAGGCGGCGCCATGCCGCCTCCGCGCCTCGTTCGCCCCCCTCTCTCGCATTCGCCCACGATGTGCACCCGGCCTTCATGAAGGTGCGCTGAGAACGGGCAGCGCGGAGCAGCCATGGCGTCTTCCTTCCCGCGCGGACGCCACCTATGATCGAACCATCTTTTCGCGGGAACCCATCATGCGCGCCATCCTGGTCATTGTCGGCATCGTGTTGCTCGTGGGCGGCCTGTGGGTGATCTTCGGCCATGCCAGCTACTCGCAGACCGACACCCTGGTGCAGCTGGGCTCGGCCAAGCTCACCGCCACGCATGACAAAGCCATCCCGCCGTGGATCGGCATCAGCGGCATCGTGGTCGGTGCGCTGTTGACGCTGGGCGGATTGATGTCCAAGCGCTGAGCCGGTTCGCCGCGCGCCTGCCGGTGATTCCGGCGCATGTGGAGCCATACGCCCCAGGCGCAACCACAAGCCCGGCGCGAGACGAACCTTCGATCCACATCCACCCGCTACAATGATGCGGATGGACGTTTCGCATCTGATCGACTCGCTTAACGACGCGCAGCGCGAAGCCGTCTGCGCCCCGCCCGGCCACTACCTGGTGCTTGCCGGCGCCGGTTCCGGCAAGACGCGCGTACTCACCCACCGCATCGGCTGGCTCAACCAGGTCGAACGGGTGCCGCCGTGGGCGATCCTGGCCGTTACCTTCACCAACAAGGCCGCGGGCGAGATGCGTGCGCGCCTGGATCAGCTGATTCCCGGCGGCACGCAAGGTCTTACCGTCGGCACTTTCCACGGCATCGCGCACCGCCTGCTGCGCCGGCACTGGCGCGAAGCGGGCCTGCCGGAAAGCTTTCAGATTCTCGATGCCGACGACCAGCAACGCCTGGTCAAGCGCGTGGTCGCGGGCCTGGGCCTGGACGAAGCGCGCTTTCCGCCGCGCCAGGCCGCCTGGCAGATCAACAGTTGGAAAGACGAAGGCAAGCGCGCGGAAAACATCGAACATGGCCATCACCCGGTCACGCGCACCCTGGTGCAGATCTACCAGGCCTACGAAGACGCCTGCCGCCGCGCCGGCCTGGTCGATTTCGCCGAGCTGCTGCTGCGCGCGCACGAACTGTGGCTCAAGCAGCCGGCGATCCTGGAGCACTACCAGCAGCGCTGGCGTTATCTGCTGATCGACGAATTCCAGGATACCAACGCGCTGCAATACGCCTGGATCCGCGTGCTCGCCGGCTCCACCGGCCAGGTGTTCGTGGTCGGCGACGACGACCAGGCGATCTACGGCTGGCGCGGCGCCAAGGTCGAAAACGTGCAGCAATTCCTGCGCGATTTCCCCGGCGCGCGCACCATCAAGCTGGAGCAGAACTACCGCTCCACCTCCAACATTCTCAAGGCCGCCAACAGCGTGATCGAACGCAACGGCGGCCGTCTTGGCAAACAGCTGTGGACGGCCGGCGAAGAAGGCGAGCGCATCGCCGTCTACGCCGCCTATAACGAACAGGACGAAGCGCGCTTCGTGATCGAGCGCATCCGCGAATACATCGCCGAGCACGGCGATGCGAAAGATTGCGCCATCCTGTACCGTTCCAACGCGCAATCGCGCAACTTCGAAGAGCAACTGATCCAGCACGACGTACCCTATCGGGTCTACGGCGGCCAGCGCTTCTTCGAGCGCGCCGAAATCAAGGACGCCCTCTCCTACCTGCGCCTGACCGCCAATCGCCACGACGACGCCGCGTTCGAGCGCGCGGTGAACACACCGCCGCGCGGCATCGGCGATCGCACGCTCGATGCGCTGCGCCGGCGCGCGCGCGCCGAGGCTACGTCGATGTGGGAAGCGGCGCTGAACGAATTGAGCGGCGCCAGCGAGCTGGCCGGACGCGCGAAGAATGCGGTGAAGGGCTTCCTCGTCATGATCGACGAGATGGGCCGCGCCTTTGCCCCCTCGGCGGAAAGCGGCGAAGCGGGCCTATCCCTGGCCGAGCAGATCGACCACGCCATCACCCAGTCTGGCTTGCGCGAGTTCTACGAAAAGGACAGCCGCGGCAACGCCGAATCGCGCGTGGAAAACCTGGACGAACTGGTCAACGTCGCCAGCCGCTTCCAATTGACGCCCGACGACATCGAAGCGGGCCTGGGCGAGCTGCCTGCGTTCCTTTCGCACGCCGCGCTGGAAGCCGGCGAGGGCCAGGGCGAATCCTGGGACGACTGCGTGCAACTGATGACGCTGCACTCGGCCAAAGGGCTGGAGTTTCCGCTGGTGTTTCTGGTCGGATTGGAAGAAGGCCTGTTCCCCAGCCAGCGCTCCGTCGAAGATGAAGGACGCCTGGAAGAAGAACGCCGCCTCGCTTACGTGGGCATCACGCGCGCACGCCAGCGCCTGATCATCACCCACGCCGAGTCGCGGCGCATGCACGGCACCGAAATGCTTGCGCGCCCGTCGCGTTTCTTAAGCGAAATACCGCCGTCGCTGATCGACGAAATACGCCCACGCGTGCAAGTCAGTCGCCCGCTTTACGCCGGACGCTTCGCCGAACCGCCGCCATCGCTGAAGGAAGACCAACCGGTGAAACTGGGGCAGCGCGTGCGCCACCCGAGCTTCGGCGACGGCGTGGTGGTCAGCGCCGAAGGCAGCGGCCACCATACGCGCCTGCAGGTGAATTTCGAAAACGCCGGCAGCAAGTGGCTGGTTGCCGCCTACGCCAACCTCACGCCGCTGTGAGAAGCATGCACCGATGAGCAACGAACGCATTCGCGAGAACCGGCGTGAGCTCGGCTACTTCCAGCAGCAGATGGAACAGTTGTACGAGCGCCTGCCATGGAGCCATCGACTGATCGTGGGCCTGTCGATGGCCTCGCAGGCGCTGGTGGCCGGCGGCATGGGCTATGGCCTTGGCTTGCTGTTGCATACGCAACAGGCGTTCTGGGGCGCACTGACCGCGATCTCGGTAACGCAGCAGACGTACATGGACACGCGCAAATTGTCGCGCGACCAAGTTATCGGCGCCGCCATCGGCGCGACCGTGGCGCTGATCGGCGCATCGCTAGCGCAGGACAGCTATCCGGTCTACGCCATCACCATGGCGGTGGCGATCGTGCTGTGCTGGTGCTTCAACATCGGCAATGCCGGCAAGCTCAGCGCCACCACCGTCACCATCGTAATGCTGGTGCCTCATCAGGGCGCCTATTGGACCGTCGCGCTGACCCGGCTTGGCGAAGTGACCATCGGCATCGCCAGCGCGCTGGTAGTGACGCGCATCGCCCATTGGCTGGAAGCGCACCTGATCGGCGATCCGCACGCAAATACGTAGAACCCGTCTGCCCCTTAAACGCAGGGTCTTGCCGTGAAACCCCTTGCGCGGGGGCATGTCCAAATTGAACGATGCCATTCGCCTCGAATGCCTATGGATGAGGACGACACCGCGCAAACCCGCCAATCACTGCTTGATAACGATATCTGCGTGCACATCTTTACTGCATCGGCGGCGATGGTGGGTGTCTGCCTGACGGTCATCGGCATCATCCGCGTGGTGATTTCCCTGCGCCGGCCCGACATATTCGGCGACGACCTGTTGGCCGTCAACGCCATGCTTTATCTGGCCGCCTGCCTGGTGTCGTATTGGGCGCTGCGCACGCGCAATGTGCGGCGCAATCATCGGTTGGAACGCTGCGCGGATGCCTTGTTCCTGATCGCACTGACGCTGACGGCGGTGAACGCGGCGTTCATCGCCTGGGCAGTTTCCGTGCATTGAGGCTGCGAAAACCCCATACCCACACGACATCCAGCACATAGATAAGCATCAGCCAGATGGGTGCCAACCTCAAAAATACGCATGACCGCAAGAGTGTCACCATGGCGCGATCCATCACGTCTAACGTCGGCGTAACGCCATTTATTCAGCCCGAAGATGACTTTATTTGTCCACCATAGCCTGTGCCCTTGCGACTCCGACACTCAGCACCGCCTCAATACTTTTCCTCGACCCTCGACAGGCTCTAATATCATCAATGGGGAAGGCTTTAATTGGCGTGAGCAATCAACAGCACTTCGTCTTGGCACGAGGTTACTATGGGTTATTCGATGAATCTGTCCAAGTTTTTAAAGCGTGTTAAAGCCGTACTACCCAGATTGGCAGCGAAAACCACCGAGCAGCAAATGCTCGCGCTCGGTAAATTGTTGGCTGATATGGTCAGGGCAAAAGCAGAGATCAAGAGCTTCGAAGAGGTGGAATTCAAGGTTTTTTCCCAGTGGGGAGATGACGGCATTATTCAGTGGCTAATCAACCATCTACACTTTCCATCCAAGACATTCATTGAATTTGGCGTATCCAACTATCGTGAGTCAAACACCCGATTTCTCATGATGAACAACAACTGGTCGGGTTTTGTCATGGATGGCTCCCGCTCCAATATCGATCAAATCATAAATTCCGAATATTTCTGGCGATACGAGTTAACTGCCAAGGCGGCCTTTATAGATCGTGAAAATATCAATGAATTGCTCAGGTCCTCTGAATTGCCCGAAGCCATAGGCATTTTGCATATTGATCTTGACGGAAACGATTATTGGATTTGGAAGGAAATAACCGCCGTAAAACCTCTCCTGGTGATACTTGAATACAATAGTATCTTTGGAGCCGAAATGGCCATTACCATCCCCTACGACAGGCACTTTCAACGCACCAAAGCACACAGCAGTAACCTCTATTTTGGAGCCTCTCTAAAAGCCCTGTGCGATCTGTCCAACGAGAAAGGGTACGCGTTCATCGGCTGCAACACCGCAGGAAACAACGCGTATTTCGTAAAAAGAGACGCCCTGAACTCAACTGTTCGCGAAATGGCATTGCCTGATGGTTACGTACTTTCAAAATTCAGAGAAAGCCGCGACAACGAGGGCAATCTGAACTACATCAATGGCAACGATCGCCTCAAAGCCATTGCAGGCATGCCAATTTATGACACCATCGCCGAAAAGATCGAATATCTTTGATTAAGCATTTGCCGCTAATGTCTGGCAACGGAAGAGCAGCGGCCGAAGCTCGGCAGCAAATTACGTTACCAGAAACGCATTGAAGATTGCCGAGGGAGCGCTGAGGCTTGCTAGGGATCGAATTGGTGCATACAAGAGAGCTTTACCCTTTCGAAACCCGGAACACCGCACGACATTCACCGATAAGCTCCAGAGCCTGCCCCGGAGCCACCCCTAGCTTGGCAGGGGGAGCTGGCGTGCCCCGAAAAAAAAATCGGCACTAACCGGGCCAAGTTCCCGCGTTCCGAAAAATTTTACGCGTTCTATACGCAGCGGCCCGATTTCGCTACCCGCTTCTTATGCCCGGCTGCCCACAATGCGCAGCTGTAAGGCATCGGGTATACCCATGGACGTTATCTATCTGCTTTTCGGTTTCGTGCTGGCTGCGGCCACACTGGGCTTCCTGCTGCTCTGCGACCGCCTGGGGCCGCGCGGCTGACCGCCGCGGCCGCGACTATCTGACGGATTCAATCCCATGAACTTCTTCTACGGACTGGCCGCCGTGCTCGCGGTGGCCTTGACGATCTATTTGTGCGTGGCGCTGCTCAAGCCGGAGTGGTTCGAATGACCGCCAACGATTTCCTCCAGATCGGCATCTACTTGGTCGTGCTGCTGTTGCTGATCAAGCCGGTCGGCAGCTACATGGCGCGCGTATATGCCGACCAGCCCAATCGCGTCCAGCGCATCGGGGCCGGCGTGGAACGGATCATTTACCGTCTCTGCGGCATCCGCGCCGACGAGGACATGAGCTGGAAGCGCTATGGCATCGCCATGCTGGTGTTCAACGTCGGCGGCATGCTCGCGGTCTATGCGTTCGAGCGCACCCAGCAATGGCTCCCGCTCAACCCCCAGCACTTTCCCGCGCTGAGCCCGGACCTTTCGATCAACACGGCGATCAGTTTCATCACCAACACCAACTGGCAAGCCTATTCGGGCGAATCGGCGATGAGCTATCTCACGCAGATGGCCGCGCTGGCGGTGCAGAACTTCATGTCGGCGGCGACCGGCATCGCGGTGGCGATCGCCGTGGTGCGCGGCTTTGCGCGCAAGAGTGCCAAGGGCATCGGCAATTTCTGGGTCGATCTGACGCGCACGACGCTGTACGTGCTGATGCCGATCTCCTTTCTGCTGGCGATGCTGCTGGTGTCGCAGGGCGTGATCCAGAATGTCAAGCCGTACGTGGACGTGCCGGTGCTGCAAGCCAGCACATATGCCAATCCGGTGACCGACGCCGCCGGCAATCCGCTCAAGGATGCGCAGGGCAACGCGGTCACCAAGCCGGCGCCGCTCACCACGCAGACGCTACCGATGGGCCCGGCCGCCTCGCAGATCGCGATCAAGATGCTGGGCACCAATGGCGGTGGCTTTTTCGGCGCCAACTCAGCGCATCCGTACGAAGACCCGACGCCGTTCGCCAACCTCCTGGAGATGCTGGCGATCTTCCTGATCCCGGGCGGCCTGTGCATCACCTTCGGCGAGATGGTGAGCGACCGCCGGCAAGGATGGGCGCTTCTGGCCACGATGCTGGTGATCTTCATCCCACTGGCGATCGGCGTGACGGCAGCCGAGCAGGCCGGCAACCCGATCCTGCACAGCTTGGCCATCGACCAGCACGCTTCGGCGCTGCAGCCGGGCGGCAACATGGAGGGCAAGGAAACGCGCTTCGGCATTGCCGCCAGCAGCCTGTTCACCGCGATCACCACGGCCGCGTCGTGCGGCGCGGTGAACAACATGCACGACTCGCTCACCCCACTCGGCGGACTGGTGCCGATGTGGTTGATCCAGCTGGGCGAAGTGGTGTTCGGCGGCGTGGGCTCGGGCCTCTACGGCATGCTCGCCTTCGCGGTGGTGGCGGTATTCATCGCCGGCCTGATGGTGGGTCGCACGCCGGAATACATCGGCAAGAAAGTCGAAGCGTACGAGATGAAGATGGCTAGCCTGGCCGTGCTGATTCCCTGCGCGCTGGTGGTGATCTGCACCGCGATCGCGGTGATGACGCCGGCCGCGACCGCCACCGTCGGCAATCCCGGCGCGCACGGCTTCAGCGAGATGCTCTACGCGGTCAGCTCCGCGTCCAACAACAACGGCAGCGCCTTCGGCGGCCTTTCCGCCAACATCCCGTTCTGGAACGTGATGCTGAGCGTGTGCATGTTTCTCTCGCGCTACACGCTGGCCATCGCCATGCTCGCGCTGGCCGGCTCGCTGGCGGCCAAGAAGCACGTCCCCGAATCGGCCGGCACGCTGCCCACGCACACGCCGCTGTTCGTCACGCTGCTGGCCTGCGTGGTGATCATCGTCGGCGCACTCACCTTCTTGCCGGCGCTGGCGCTTGGCCCGATCGCCGAATACCTGATGTCGGCGCACTGACCGCACCGGCTGCCTGAATAGGAATGCTGATTCCATGACTTCGCATACACACGCCGTTCGCAGCTTCGACCGCGAGCTGATCTGGAAGGCCATCGCCGATGCATTCGGCAAGCTATCGCCGCGCTTGCAGTTTCGCAATCCGGTGATGTTTGTGGTGTTTGTCTGCAGTGTGCTTACCACCCTGCTATGGGTGCAGGCGCTCGCCGGCCACGGCGAAGCGCCGACCGGCTTTATTTTCTGGGTGTCCATCTGGTTGTGGTTCACGCTGCTGTTTGCCAACTTCGCCGAAGCCCTGGCCGAAGGCCGCGGCAAGGCGCAGGCTGCCGCGTTGCGCAGTTCGCGCAAGGACGTCATCGCCAAGAAGCTGGCCGAGCCCAGGCGCGAGGCCGACATCGTGTTCACGCCATCGAGCGAACTGCGCACCGGCCACTACGTGCTGGTGGAAGCGAACGAGCAGATTCCCGGCGACGGTGAGGTGCTGCTTGGCGCGGCCAGCGTCGATGAAAGCGCAATCACCGGCGAATCGGCGCCGGTGATCCGTGAGGGCGGTGGCGATCGCAGTGCGGTGACCGGCGGCACGCGTGTGCTGTCGGACTGGCTGGTGGTGCGCATCACCAAGAACCCAGGCGAAAGCTTCCTGGACCGCATGATCGCGATGGTGGAAGGCGCCGCGCGCCGCAAGACCCCAAACGAAATCGCGCTGACCATTCTGCTGGCGAAGTTCACGCTGATCTTTCTGCTCGCCTGCGCCACGCTGCTGCCGTATTCCATCTACAGCGCGAGGGTCGCCGGTACCGGCCATCCGATTACGCTGACCGTGCTGATCGCATTGCTGGTGTGCCTCATTCCCACCACGATCGGTGCGCTGCTGTCGGCGATCGGCATCGCCGGCATGGATCGCATGATCCGCGCCAACGTCATCGCCACCTCCGGCCGCGCGGTGGAAGCGGCCGGCGACGTGGACGTGCTGCTGCTGGACAAGACCGGCACCATCACGCTCGGCAACCGCCAGGCCGTGGCGTTTCATCCGGCACCGGGCATCGAGGAACGCACGCTGGCCGACACCGCGCAGCTCGCCTCGCTGGCCGACGAAACACCCGAAGGCCGCAGCGTGGTCGTGCTGGCCAAGGAGAAGTTCGGCCTGCGCGAACGCGAACTGGAATCGCTGCACGCCGAGTTTGTACCGTTCACCGCGCAGACGCGCATGAGCGGCGTCAACATGGGCGAGCGCCACATCCGCAAAGGCGCGCTGGATGCGGTGGAACGCTATCTCGACGGTATCGGCAGCCACCTGCCGCCGGCGGTCAAACGCATGGCCCAGGACATCGCGCGCCGCGGCGCCACGCCGCTGATCGTCACCGAAGGCGATCGCGCGCTGGGCGTGATCGAACTGAAGGACATCGTCAAGGGCGGCATCAAGGAGCGTTTCGCGGAGCTGCGCCGCATGGGCATCAAGACGGTCATGGTGACCGGCGACAACCCGCTCACGGCCGCGGCCATCGCCGCCGAGGCGGGCGTGGACGATTTCCTCGCCGAAGCCACGCCCGAAGCCAAGCTCAAGCTGATCCGCAGCATGCAGTCGCAAAGCCGCCTGGTGGCGATGTGCGGCGATGGCACCAACGATGCGCCGGCACTCGCGCAGGCCGACGTGGCGGTGGCGATGAACACCGGCACGCAGGCGGCGAAGGAAGCGGGCAACATGGTGGATCTGGATTCCAACCCCACCAAGTTGATCGAAGTGGTGGAGATCGGCAAGCAGATGCTGATCACGCGCGGCTCGCTCACCACCTTCTCGATCGCCAACGACGTGGCCAAGTACTTCGCGATCATTCCGGCCGCGTTCGCCACCACCTATCCGGCGCTCAATGCGCTGAACGTGATGAAGCTGGCCACGCCGCAAAGCGCGATCCTGTCGGCGGTGATCTTCAATGCGTTGATCATCATCTTCCTGATTCCGCTGGCGCTCAAGGGCGTGAAATACCGTGCGCTCGGCGCCGGCGCGCTGCTGCGGCGCAATCTGCTGGTGTACGGCCTGGGCGGCATCGTCGTGCCGTTCGTGGGCATCAAGTTGATCGACATGCTGCTTGTGCTGTTTGGTCTCGCCTGAGGAGGCGTTGTCATGCAAACCCTGATGTTATCCGTGTCGCTGCCCGATGCAGACCATTCGCAAATGCCATTGCGTGTCTCGTCGAATGATCCGGACTGCGATGTAGTGATTGAGCTGCCAGTGCGCCGCCAACCCAAGTTAAATGCGGCGCCCGAAGCGCCAATGACAACAGAAGACGAATACGCCCTTGGCGGTTACGCCGGTATCTGATAGCCGCTTCAGGCCATCTCCATTAACCATCTCAATTGAAGAAAATCCGGTAAAAGCCGGAGTGCAAGGACAACTCATGCAGTACAAGAAAACACTGGCCTGTGCTGTTTTACTGGCAATGATTCCCACCGGGCATGCGGTGGCGGCGACCGCTGCCGCGGGCGGCACGGATATAGCGGCTGCGCCGCCATTGGCGCCTCCCCCGTCAGCGGTATCTTCGGCACCTGCTCGCGATAACCGCGGCGATTGCGACCCCTACAAGAACTTCGATTGCCTTAATGACTACCTGGGAACTGGCTTCTGGGAACGCATAGCAAACTACTACAAACTCGAGTGGCACCAGCCAGCGCCTCCCACAGACCCCAAAGCACCTGCCGCGAGGCGGGCGGATTGGCCGGCAGCCGCGCAGACAACCCCGCCGATGCCGTTTACCGAGTGGCCCTATGGCGGGACCACGCCGCTGGGCGTAACGCGCCCCAATTCAGTCGACAGTCCGTTGATGACGGCACTGGCAAACACTTCATTCGGCCAATGGCTCACTGGGAACAACTTGCAGCTCTATGGCTGGGTCAATGGTGGCGGCAACCTGAGCACGAGTACGACCAAGCCCGGTGGCAACGCGCCGGCGGCGTATGCGTATACGCCCAATACGTTGGAATTTGACCAATTTGTGCTGTATCTGGATCGTTTCCCGGACACGGTTCAGACCGATCACATCGATTGGGGCTTGCGCATTTCAGTGTTGTATGGCGAAAACTATCGCTACACCACGTCCTATGGTTTGGCCAGCTACCAATTGCTGGACGAAAACAAGGTCAATGGCTACGACTTCCCGATGGTGTATGGCGAAATCTACATTCCCTGGGTCGCCGACGGTCTGATGCTGCGTTTCGGGCGCTTTATTTCCATACCGGATATCGAGGCGCAGCTCGCACCAAACAACTACATGTACACGCATTCGATGGCTTATTCGTTCGATAACTACACCAACACGGGCCTGGAAGGTACCGTAGCCGTCAACAAGAACTGGACCGTGCTACTGGGCGTAACGGACGGTACCGAGGCGTTTCCAACGCACTTGAATGAGACGTGGGACAACCCCTACCCGAACGTCCCGGGCACCGGTCCTGGCCAGATTGGATACAACCCGCTCTATCCGAACGCGACCTTCAAGAAGGATCCCGGCGCCATGCCGTCGGTGTCGGCATGCGTTCGCTATCTCACCGATGATGGCAGGAGCGCCATCATGCCATGCGCCGATGCCATCAACTCGGGAAGATACGGTTACAATAATCTGCAGTGGTATGGCTTTACGTTCTACCATACGTTCGATCCGCATTGGCATGTTTCTTATGAGGCCTATGACCTCTATGAGAACCGCGTTCCCAACGCGCTCAATAGCGACGTGCAAACCATCTATGCCAACGGGGGAGCACCGTTCTCGCCACGATTCATCCCCTACAACGCCCCCGACCTGGCCATCTGCCGCAGCGCCGCGGAGTTGACGTGCAGGGCCAGCACGCTGGCTACCGTGGCCTATTTCAACTACAGCCCCGATCCGTTGAACAACTTTTCGTTCCGTCCCGAGTACTACTGGGACAAGAATGGCCAACGCACCGGCGTGGCAACGCGTTATGTGAACTTCGCGATTGGTTGGCAACACTGGTTCTCGCCGCAACTCGAAGTACGGCCGGAAATCGCTACGTACCATTCTTTGGACGGCAAGGCATTCAACGGAAACTCAAATGCCGGCATTCCTCCGAACAAGTCACACGAGACAATTCTGTCTGGCGACGTCATCTTTCATTTTTGAGCAGCGCGCTATTGGCCAGACGGTGCTGATGGTCCGTTAGTTTCTTTGATTTCCCAACTGGTACTGATGCCATGAGCAGGTTAATTCGCAATGCCGTATCGATGTTGCTGGTGATGACCTTCATCGCCGGCATCGCCTACCCGCTGGTCGCCACGGGCGTGGCGCAGATACTGTTTCCGCATCAGGCCAATGGCAGCCTGATCGAGAGAAACGGCAAGCCGATCGGTTCGCAGCTGATCGGCCAGTGGTTCGACGACCCCCGCTATTTCTGGGGCCGCCCGTCCGCCACGACGCCGCAGCCGGATAACGGCACGGCGTCCAACGGTTCCAATCTGGGCCCGACCAACCCCGCGTTGCGCGATGCGGTGCAGCAGCGCATCGATGCGTTGCGCAAGGCCGACCCGGGCAATACCGCGCCGGTGCCGGTGGATCTGGTGACGGCCTCGGGCAGCGGTCTGGACCCGCAGATCAGCCCCGCCGCCGCGCAGTATCAGATCGCACGCGTAGCGCGCGTGCGCCGGCTGGACGTTGCGCAGGTGCGGGCGCTGGTGGCGCAATTTACGCAGGGGCGGCAATGGGGCTTGCTTGGAGAGCCACGCGTGAATGTGCTGCAGTTGAATCTGGCGTTGGATGGGTTGCAGGGCAAGTAATGCTTCTGCCCTGCCCCTTGCGTGCAGGCGAGAATAGGGGTGGGGTAGCGCGCGCTTGCGCAACGCTCGAAAGCTTCACCCATCACCCATCCGCCCCTATTGCGCGCAGTGGATGGAGTGCTACGGCAAGGGAGTAAACATACGCCTTATGATGCCCACATGACCGACACCTCCCGCGACGCACGCGCCGATGCCCTGCTCGACGTGGTGCAGGAAGAAAGCCACCGGCGCCTGAAGGTTTTCCTCGGCGCCGCGCCTGGCGTGGGCAAGACCTACGCCATGCTGTCGGCCGCGCGCGAGCTTAAGCGCCAGGGCGTGGACGTCGTGGTCGGCCTGGTGGAAACCCACGGCCGCGCCGAGACCGCCGCGTTGCTGGAAGGCCTCGAAGTGCTGCCGCGCCGCACGCTGACCTATCAAGGCCGCCCATTCACCGAATTCGACGTCGATGCCGCGCTGGCGCGACACCCGGACATTCTGCTGGTCGACGAACTGGCGCATCGCAACGTGCCCGGCAGCCGCCATGAGCGGCGCTGGCAGGACATCACCGAAGTGCTCGACGCGGGCATCGAAGTTTACAGCGCGCTCAACGTGCAGCATCTGGAAAGCCTCAACGACCAGGTGCGGCGCATCACCGGCGTGACGGTGCGCGAGACGGTGCCCGATGCGTTCCTCGACCGCGCGCGCGATATCGTGCTGGTGGATTTACCGCCGCGCGAGCTGATCGAGCGCCTGCGGCAAGGCAAGGTCTACGTGCCGGAAACCGCTGCCGCCGCCTTGGAAGCGTTCTTCTCGCCCACCAACCTGGCCGCGCTACGCGAGCTGGCGGTGGACACCGTCGCCAGCCACGTCGACAGCGACCTGCGCGAACACATGCTGGCGCGCGGCGGCAAGATGCCGGTGCGCCGGCGCGTGCTGGCCGCCATCGACGGCCATGCGCAAAGCGAGTACCTGGTGCGCATTGCGCGCCGCATCGCCGAACGCCGCAGCGCGCCGTGGAGCGTGGTGTTCGTCGATACCGGTGCCCAGCTGGACAACGCGCGGCGCGAACGCATCGACGCGGCCATGCGCCTGGCGCGCCGCCTCGGCGGCGAGGCCACGGTGCTGCGCGGCCACGCCATCGCCGATGAATTGCTGGTACATGCCGATCGCGAAGGCGTCGGCCAGATCATCCTGGGGCGCACGCGCGAACGTTTGTTTGCGCGCATGCTCGGCCGTTCGCTGACACAGCAACTGCTGCGGCGCGGCGCGCATCTGGAACTGACCATCATCGCCACGCCCACCGAACGCGTGCGCGCGCGCCGGCGGCTGCGCCTGATGCCGATCTACGGACGGCGCGACGAATATATCTTCGCCAGCGTCGTCACCATCCTCGCCTTGGCGCTGGCGTTCGTCGCCGACCGCTATCTGTCGGTGGCCAATCTCGGGCTGATTTTCCTGACCGCCGTGATGACCGTGGCGGTGCGCACGCGCATGGCGGTATCGGTGTATACGGCCGTGCTGTGCTTTCTTGGCTACAACTTCTTCTTCACGCCGCCGCGTTACACGCTGGCCATCGCCAGTTCCGACGACGTGCTGGCGGTGACGCTGTTCCTGCTGGTCGCGCTGATCTGCAGCCGCCTGGCCACGCGGCTTGCCAGCCAGGTGGAATCGCTGCGCGCCGCGCATGAATATTCGCATGCGCTGTTGACGCTGGGACAGCGCCTTTCGGCCAGCGCGGATGCCGATGGCATCAACCAAGTGGGGGCCTCGGCGCTGTCGCACGTGCTGCGGTGCGAAGTGGCCATACTGGCGCGCGATGTCGAACATCGCCTGCAGATCGCCGCGAACAGCTCGCGCACGCTGAGCTTGACCACGCAGGATTTCGCCGCCGCCGAATGGTGCGAACAGCACGCCGAGCCCGCCGGCCGCTACACCGACACCCTCAACGCCGCGCGCTGCTGGATGCTGCCGCTGGGCACCGAGGAACATCGCCTTGGCGTGGCGGCGCTGCGTTTCGACAACAACGTCTCGCCGGACATCGATCAGCGCAGCCTCGCCCTGGCGATGGTGCAGGACATCGGCCAGGCACTGGAGCGCGCGCGGCTCGCGTCGGAACTGGAGGGCGCGCGCGTCCAAGGCGAAACCGAGCGCCTGCGCAATGCGCTGCTATCCTCGGTGTCGCACGACCTGCGCTCGCCGCTGGCGTCGATGATCGGCTCGGCCGGCACGCTTTCCGATTACTGGGAACAGCTGCCGGCGGATGAACGCAAAGAACTGCTCGGCGCGATCCTCGGCGAAGGTCAGCGCCTGGATCGCTACATCCAGAACCTGCTGGACATGACGCGCCTGGGCCATGGCACGCTCAAGCTCAACCGCGACTGGACCGACGCGGCCGAGATCGTGGCCTCGGCCGTCACGCGCCTGCGCAAGCTGTTTCCCGAACTGCGCGTGGACACGATCCTGCCGCAGGAAACGGTGCTGCTATTCGTGCATCCGGCATTGATCGAGCAGGCGCTGTTCAACATCCTGGAAAACGCCGCGCGCTTCTCGCCACCGGGCGACGCCGTGCGCGTGCTGGTGCGCGTGGCCGGCGACCGCCTGTTCCTGGACGTGACCGACCGCGGCCCCGGCATTCCCGAAGAGGAACGCGCACGCATCTTCGACATGTTCTATTCAGTGGCCCGCGGCGACCGCGCGCCGCAGGGCACGGGCCTGGGGCTGGCGATCTGCCGCGGCATGATCGGCGCCCACGGCGGCAGCGTGGAAGCCTTGCCCGGCGAAGGCGTTGGCACCACCATTCGCATCAGCCTTCCGCTGCCCAACCCGCCTGCCCCATGAGCGCCGCCACTCCCTGCGTACTGGTCGTCGATGACGAGGCGCAGATCCGCAAGTTCCTCGACATCGGCCTGCGCGCCGAAGGCTACGAGGTACTGCTCGCCGCCAACGCCGCGGAAGGTTTGGCGCTGGCGGCCACGCGCAATCCCGACCTGGTGATCCTGGACATCGGCCTACCCGACCGCGAAGGCCACGAAGTGCTGACCGAACTTCGCCAGTGGACCCAGGTGCCGGTGCTGATGCTATCCGTGCGCGACACCGAAAATGAAAAAGTCAAAGCCCTGGACGCGGGCGCCAACGACTACATGACCAAGCCCTTCGGTATCCAGGAGCTGATGGCGCGCCTGCGCGCACTGCTGCGCAATCGCATAGGCAGCGGCGATGCGCCGCCGCGCTACGACGATGGCCACCTGCAGATCGACCTGGGCCGGCGCGAAGTGTTTCTCGATGGCGTGCAGCTCTCGCTCACGCGAAAGGAATACGCCGTGCTGGCCATGCTGGTGCGCCACGCCGGACGCGTGGTCAGCCAGCAACAGCTGCTGCGCGACATCTGGGGCGGCACGCACGTGCAGGACACGCATTACCTGCGTATCGTGCTGGGCAAGCTGCGCCAGAAACTCGGCGACGACCCGGCCACGCCCCGCTGGCTGAAAACCGAGCCGGGCGTGGGTTATCGGTTTTTACCGAACGGGTCCTGAACCTGCACGGCTCCCTGCCGCGCAAGGGCTGCTTCGATCCAGCGGCAACTATTCGCGCAAACGTGGCACGCCGTGCGAATCGCGCTCTTCGATCGCGACCGGCCGGGTATCCACGCGGCCGCCGACGATGGGCGCGGCTGGCAGCGGCTCGGTGGCATCGCCACGCGCCAGTGCGATGGCGTTGCGATAGCAGCGCTGCGCCAGCGCGGCATCGCTCTGGTTGGTATACAGGTCGCCGAGGGCTTCCCACGCATTCGCGCTGGGTACCAGCGCCAGCGAGCGCTCCAGGTATTGGCGTGCCTTGCCGGCCAGGTTCATGCGCACGCACATGCGGCCCAGCGCCAGTAGCAGGCTGGCATCGTTGGGGTGGCCATCCAGCCAGCCTTCGGCCCGGCGCAGGCGGGCGTCGAGATCGTCGCCCGCGAGCACGCTGTAGGTTTCCACCAGTTGCGGCGACCATTCGCGCCGCAACGCGGATTCCACTTCGTCCATCGCCGGCAGCAGCAAACCGTAGCCGGCAGCCTTGCGCGCATAGACGTCGATCACCGCCGGTGCGCGGCGTTGTGCCTTGGGTAGCTGGGACCACAGCGTGTTGAGCACGGCGCCGTCGGTAGACGCGTTGAGGCTGGCCACCAGCACCTGCGTTTCCAGCGCGGCGTAGCCGCGACTGCCCAGCACGCCGCTTTTCTGCAACGGTTCGAGTGCGGCGCGCGCGCGGCGCACGTCGCCGCTGGCCAGTGCCGCCAGCGCGTATTCGCGCCAGCCGCCAGGGCTGAGGCTGCCGTTGTCGGCTTCGGGAATCAGCAACGACAGTGCTTCGGCGGGCTTGCCGTCGCGGCGCAGTACGCGTGCGCGCAACACGCGCGCCGCGCGCGGCGCCACCTGCGCGGCTTCATCCAGCGATTCCAGCGCACGCGCGTGTTCGCCGCGGCGCGAAGAGGCCTCCGCCGCCGCCAGCAAGGCGGGCCCGCGCAACGTACCCAGGCGCGAGGCGCGATTGAGATCGCGCTCGGCATCGCCGTGGCGGCCTTCCATCAAAGCGACCAGGCCTTCGGCCAGACGCTGCTGGCTGACCTTGCGATGGCGCCGCGAAAACGCACCGAACGGCCAGCGCGCCAGACGCCATAGCGTGACCGCCGCTACCCACGCGGCCAACAGCAGCACCACCGCGGCCAGCAAGCTGGTCTGCACGGTCACGCCGCGCAAGCGCACCAGCACATAGCCCGGATCCTCGGCCACCCAATGCCAGCAGAACGCCGCGAGCGCGGCGATGACTACCAGCAACAGTATCCATCGCCACAGCTTCATGGTTTCTTCTCGCCGGGTGCCGCTGTGTCATCCGGTTCGGACTTCAGCGCATGCACCGCGCGCAGGTTGCGCAGTTCGCTCAATGCGCCGCCCAACTGCACGGGAATGGCCGGCTTGAGCTGGTTGCCGATCAGCGCGAGCTGGTCGCGCGCCTGCCGCACCGCCGGCGCCTGCGCGTCGAACTGCCCGGCGAGGCCGGCGTCGGCGCGTTTGAGCGCGGCCAGGCAGGCATCGTTATCCCAGGCAATCAGCGCGGTCTGCGCCTGCGCCAGATCCAGCGCGACCAGCTCGCGCGCGATGCGCGCATCGGCGATGTCGATCGGCGCGCCGTTGTCGCGGCTGATCTTGACCACGCCGCTGAACGCACGAACGATGCGCGCCCACACGCCGTTGTTGGTGCTCGGGGCCGGTTCGTCGAGCGGTTTCAGCGGCAGCGCCGCCAGGCCGTCGCGCAATTGCACGATGCTGTCGAGCAATTGTTCGCGATTGCCGGACTGGCTTTTCAGCAGCGCTTCGTGTTCGGCTTCGATGCTCTGGCGCACGCCGTCGAAAGCGTTGTCGTTCACCGCCGCCAGCGACTGGCCGGCCAGTGCATAGGCTTGCGCGGCGGACTGCGCGTCGTGGAACAGCATGTAGCGCTCGCTGCCCATGCGCAGCAGGGATTCGGTTTCGTCCAGGCGCATCGCATCCTGGCCGGAGAGCGTTTTCTCCGATAGCCGGCCAACCGCTTCTTCGAGATCGCGCATGCGCTGGTCTTGCGAAAGCAGCTCTTCGCGCAGCGAACGGTTGATCTGGTCGGCGTCGTTCAAGCGCTGCAGCAGCGTCGCGCTCTGGCTGGCGGTGCCGGTGAGCGCATGGTCCATGTTGTTGACGCGCTGTTCCAGGCCGGTCGTGGTATGCAGGGCCACTGTGCTGACACGCACAAGCTTGACCTGCCGCCAGGCCACGTAGCCCACCCCGACGATGGCGATCAGCGCCAGCAGCAAGGCCAGCGCCAGCGTGCCGCCGCTCGAACGCGGCGGCGCCTGCGGCCGGCTGGGGCGCGCGGTGTCGGAGGGAGCGCCGGTCGGCGCGGCGGTGCGATCGGGGGTGAGGTCGTCCTGGCTCATTCACGCATGCTAGCAGCCTGAGCGGTCCGCTTCGTGCTACAGGCGTGAATGGACCTCGGCGGCGCAGGCCAGCAGATCGTCCGCGGTGGCCGAACGGGCCACGTGGATGCGCGCAAAGCCGGCGCCGCGGGCTTGTTCGGCGATCCGCTCGCTGCTGGCGATGGCTTGGGCCGCGCACAGCCGCCGCCACGCTTCGGGCAGCAGCCGAGTCTTCAGATGCTGCAGTGCTTGGGCGCTGGAAAGCAGCACGCACGCCGTCGCGGGCAGATCCTGCACCGCCTGCAAGTGGCGCCGCCCCAGGCGTGGCGCCGTCCGTCGATAGACGAGCACCTCGCGCACGCTGGCGCCGCGCGCGGCCAGTTGCTGCTGCAGCAGGCCGCGCCCATCCGGTGCGGTAATCAAGGCGACATGAAGGCCGCGCGCGCGCTGCAGCAACGGCAGCTCAAGCACGCCTTCGCTGTCCTGCCGCACGGCCGGCACCTGAGCCTGAATGCCATGGCGATGCAACGCCCGCGCGGTGCCATGACCCACCGCGACGATGCCCGCCCGCGTCGCCACGGGCGCCAGCGCCAGGGCATAGCGAACCGCGGCGGGGCTGCTGAAAATCATCACCTCGTCGCGCTGCGCCTGTTGCCACTGCGCCCGCGCGGCATCGCGGTCGGCCGCTGCGCGCAGGGACATTCCCGGCAGCAGCACGGGCAACCCGCCCAACGCGCGCACGCGCCACGCCAGCGTCGAACCGGTCCCGGCGGGACGCGTGATCACCACGGTGCAACCGGCCAGCGCGCCATCGCGTTGTAGGGTTTGCGCTCTCACGCCAGATTCCGTCGGCAAGGGCTCAAGCGCGCAGTGTAGCCTCTACACTTGCCGCTCCCCTCATCCCCCGACGGCGCTCGATGAACAAGTCCGATCTCACGGCTGCGGCCCAGGCCCTGGTGGCCTTTATCCACAAAGGTATCCCGCTGGCCCGGGCGATGGCGCTGACACTGGGCGACTACGACGGCGAACGGCTGTGCCTGGCCACGCCGCTGGCACCCAATGTGAACGACAAGGGCTGCGCTTTCGGCGGCAGCCTCGTCAGCCTGATGACCCTGACCGGCTGGGGCCTGGTGGAGCTGGCGCTGCGCCAGCGCGGCGAGGATTGCGATGTGTACGTCGGCGAATCGACCGTGCGCTACTTGAGCCCGGTGTGGAGCGATTTCACGGCCCAGGCCCAGCGCGCCCAGGAGGCGGACTGGGACACCTTCTTCGCCACCCTGGCCGCGCGCGGTCGCGCACGCATTGCGGTGGATTGTCACGTGCCGGGCGAGCCGGGCCGGCCGGCCGCCACACTTGCGGCGCAGTTCGTGGCAAAGCGTCGCGCGGCTACGGCACAATAGGACAAGACTCAGAGGGGTTCGCCGTATGCGTCGTATCGTAGGTCCCGTCCTGTTGTCGATCGCGCTGTCGCTGTCCGGTTGCGCCACCGACAAACGCGCCGATGCGCTCACCCTGACCATGATCCAGTACAACAACGCCGTGCGCTTCGATGGCTTTGAAGCGGCCGAGCAGTTCGTCGATCCCAAGGTGCGCCAGGCGCATCCGCCGACCGACCTTGACCGCGAGCGATGGAAGCAGGTGCAGGTCAACGACTACGACGACGGCAACGGCCCCGTGCCGGCCGGCGAGAACCAGGTGCGCCAGACCGTGCAGATCGGTCTGACCAACGTGCATACGCAGGCGGTGCGGACCATCACCGTGCACCAGTTGTGGCGCTACGACCCCCAGCAGAACCGCTGGTGGCTTGAAAGCGGCATGCCGGACCTCTCCCAACAGAATTAAGGATGCCCTGGTGAATGCTTCGCAGGCGGCATGATGTCCAGCAAGCCCGCCGTCTGCACAGCCTGCCTGCCTTTGCCGACAGTCCCGTGGCCTGGCAACGGACAGGACGGGTGAGGCCCGCGAAGCATTCATCGGGGCAATCCTTAAAGCCTGTTGCGGCTATAATCGCGCGTTTACCCATAACCGCGCGGCCCTCCGCGCCCGTGGATAGTCCATGAACGATTTCCTGCAAAAGCTGCCCCAGTTTCTGGGCCATCATCTGGAGCTGTCGCTGCCGTTCGCCGGCCTGATCATTGCGCTGATCGTGGTGCAGATCATGCTGATGATGCGCAAGTTCACCGAGTTGACCCCGGCCGGGCTGACCCAGCTGATCAACCGCGACACACCGCTGCTGATCGACCTTTCCGCCAGCGCCGACTTCGAGAAGATGCACGTGCCGGGCGCCAAGCACGTGGCGATGAGCCAGTTCGATCCGGAAAACAAGGATCTCGCCAAGGCGCGCGAACTGCCGGTGGTGGTGATGGACAAGGACGGGCGCAGTTCCGACGGCGCCGCGCAGCGGCTGGTCAAGGCCGGCTTCACCCGCGTCTATACGCTGGGCGGCGGCGTGCTGGCGTGGCAGCAGGCGCAATTGCCCATCGCGAAAGGCCGCAACTGATCAGGCTTCGCTGATGCCCGCCCGACCGGCAAGGATCTGCGCCAGCACGTCCGGCGCATAATCGAACGAGTCGTAATACAGCCGGTCTTCCGGCAGGCCGGCATCGAGAAACAGCTTGTGCCCCGCGTCGATCATCGCGGGCGGCCCGCTCATGTAGACGTCGAAGCCGGCGAGGTCCGGGTGGTCTTCGAGCACCGCCTCGTGCACCAGGCCGGCGCGCATGCCGGCCAGGGCCGCCTGCTCCGGATCCGATACCACCGCGTGAAAACGCAAGCCGGGCGTGCACGCCGCCCATTGCTCGCCCAGCGCGCGCTGGTACAGATCCGCAGCGCTGCGCGCACCCCAATACACATCGATCGAACGGCGCGTGCCCAGCGCCAGGAAATGTTCCAGGATCGCCTTCACCGGCGCGAAACCGGTGCCGCCGGCCATGAACACAATGGGACGTTCCGAATCCTCGCGCGGCACGAAGGTGCCTAGCGGCGCTTCGATGCGCAGCGTGTCGCCTTCCTGCAGCACCTCACTGACCCACGAGGTGAAACCGCCGCCCGCGACGTGGCGTACGTGCAATTCGATCGTGCCTTCCGGCTGCGGCCCGTTGGCGATCGAAAACGGACGGCGCCGGCCTTCGTCGAGCAGCACATCCAGGTACTGGCCCGGCAGCCAGTTCAAGCGCGGTTCGCCCGGCACCGGTTGCAGATGAAGGCCAATGACGTCGGGCGCGAGCTGCCACTTGCGGCTGACCCGCACATCCAGCCGGCGACGCGCGATGTCCTCCACCGAGGTGACCTCGCGTACCGCCACCCGCAGGTCGCTGGCGGGCACGGCCTGGCACAGCAGCACGGCGCGGCACGCGCGGTCGTGCACGTTCAGCGCCGTCGGCGGATTGCGCGGATACTCGCAGTGCCCTTCCAGCAGCGATGCCTTGCAACTGCCGCACACGCCCGCGCGGCACGAATACGGCAACGCGATACCGGCGCGCTGCGCGGCTTCCAGCACGGTCTGGCCAGGCTCTACGTCGAAACGACGCCCGGAACTATGGAGGGTTACGGTAAACACGGGCTCATTGTCGCCGCTGGGGTGGTCAGCGGACAATGCGGGCCTCCCTTACGAGTATCAAGCGAGTATTCGCCTATGCGCATCTGGAAACAGGACGTCGACCTCACGCAGATCAACAGCTGGAGTACCAACACCCTGCTGGAAGCGATCGGCATCCGCATCACGGCGATCGGCGATGACTGGTTGCAGGGCACGATGCCGGTGGACCACCGCACGCACCAGCCCTACGGCCTGCTGCACGGCGGCGCCTCGGTGGCGCTGGCCGAGACGCTGGGCAGCATGGCTGCGATGCTCACCCTCGATCCGGCCAAGGAGCGCGCGGTAGGGCTGGACATCAACGCCAACCATGTGCGCGGCGTGCACAGCGGCACGGTCACCGGTACGGCGCGCGCATTGCATACCGGCCGTTCCACGCAAGTGTGGGAAATCCGCATCGAAGACGAAGCGGGCAAACTGGTATGCATCTCGCGCCTGACCATGGCCGTGGTGCCGGCCGGCGCGGTCGGCGCGCGCTGATCCGTGCGGCGCGCCGATCCATGTCGCACGAAACACCCTATGCACGGCTGACGCCCGACCTGGTCCTGGACGCGGTGACCACCTGCGGCCTGTGGCCCGACGGCCGTCTGCTTGCACTCAACAGTTACGAAAACCGCGTCTGGCAGGTGGGCCTGGAAGACGATGCGCCCGTCGTGGCGAAATTCTATCGTCCGCACCGCTGGAGCGATGCGGCGATCCTGGAAGAACATGCTTTCGCGCAGGAACTGGCCGATGCCGAGCTGCCCGTGGTCGCGCCGCGTGCCTTCGCCGGACGCACGCTGCGCCATCACGAGGGCTTCCGTTATGCCTTGACGCCACGGCACGGCGGGCGCGCGCCGTCGCTCGAATCGGCCGATCAACTGGAGTGGCTGGGGCGCCTGATCGCGCGCATCCACGGCGTCGGTGCGCGCTCGGCATTCGCACACCGCGGCCAGCTCGACCGCGATACCTTGATCGCGCAGCCGATGCGCGCAGTGCTCGCTTCCACGCTGCTGCCGGCCGCCCTGGCCGATCGCTACCGCAGCGCGATCGAATGCGTGGACCGCGCCGTCGCCGCACGCCTTCAAGCGGTCGGTCCCGTGCGCCAGCTGCGCCTGCACGGCGACTGCCACCCGGGCAACGTACTGTGGACCGATACGGGCCCGCACTTCGTCGATCTGGACGACGCGCGCATGGGACCGGCCGTGCAGGATCTGTGGATGCTCGCCCATGACGAGCGCGCGATGGACGCCCTGCTGGAAGGCTATGCTTCGATGCGTGACTTCGATCACGCGGAACTGGGCCTGGTACCCGCGCTGCGCGCCATGCGGCAAGTGCATTATGCCGGCTGGATCGCCGCGCGCTGGCTAGACCCGGCGTTTCCCGCCGCGTTCCCCTTCGCCGCCGAACCGCGTTGGTGGGAACAGCACATCACCGACCTGTACGAGCAGGCCGACAAACTTGAATAATGTTTTTTTGATGGGGTGTTGAATGCGTCAAGTCCTGTTTCGACTGATCGGTATCCTGGAAATCGCCGGCGGCTTCTTCGGCATGGCCACGATCCTGCCACGCCTGCTCGAACTTGGGCCGTTGCGCACGGCGGCGATCGGCCTGATCGCCTTCGCGCTCTACGCCTTCGTACTGGTCGCGGGCGTGCTGCTGCTGGAAAACAGCGAGCGCGGCATTCACTTCTCCAGCATCGCCCAACTGCTGCAACTGCCGCTGATCGCCACGCCGATCTTCAGCTACGCGCTGCATTGTGGGGCGTTCGTCAATTTATCGGTGGTCTTTCATACACCCGTACACCCGGACCTCGCCTGGCGCCTGGGCAGCTACGGCTTTGCCCTGGCCTTCGGCGGCCCCTCGGCCTCGCGCCTGGGCGTCAACCTGCTGGCGCTGCTGTCCTGGCTGATACTCAAACTGCGCTGACCCGCGCTGCGCCCTCTCCCCCGGGAGAGGGTTGGGAACAGGGGCCATCCCGGCTCGGCACGTCGCGGTCAATATCCAGCTGAAAATACAGGTTTTCGCGCGGACGGCCCCATCCGAACCGTCTTCTCGCGCCTCAAAGCCCGGCACATTCCTGTGCCGTCCCTACGTGCCTCGGCGGTGACAGCAAGCCAAAGCGCGAGGCTTTGCCACACGCCGGTTATCATTGGCCGATGACCACACTCACCGAACTGCCCGTCATCCGCCTCAAATCCGACCGCCCGCCGGGGCACCCCTGGGTGTGGTCGGCGCAGGTGCACAAGCCCCCTTCGCGCCTGCCGCCCGGCACGGTGGTGGACGTGATGGATGCCAAATACCGCTTTGCGGGGCGCGGTTTCTGGAACGGCCACGCGCGCATCGCGCTACGCCTGCTGACGGACGATGCCGGCGAGGCCATCGATGCCGGCTGGATCGCCGCGCGCATCGACCGCGCCGTGGCCTTGCGCCGCCAGGTGCTGAAACTGGACGACACCACCGACGCCTGGCGCGTGGTGCACAGCGAGGGCGACGGTCTCTCCGGCCTCATCGTGGACCGCTACGCCGACATCCTGGTGATCGAATACTTCGCCGCCGGCATGTGGAAATTCCGCGATGCGATCCATGCCGCGCTGCTGCGCCATTTCCCCGGCGCGCGCCTGTATTGGTTCGCCGAGAGCCACGTGCAAAAGCAGGAATCGTTCGATTGCCGCGAGATGGAAGCCCCCGCTCCCGTCGAAGTGCACGAGCATGGCCTGCGTTTCCATGCCGCGCCCGGCTACGGCCACAAGACCGGCTTCTTCGCCGACCAGCGCGAAAACCGCCGCCGCTTCGCCGAACTCGCGCGCGACCGCCGCGTGCTGGACCTGTGCTGCAACGCCGGCGGTTTTGCCGTGCATGCCATGGCCGGGGGCGCCACGGAAGTCACCGGCGTGGACATGGACGGCGGCATTCTTGAGATCGCCCGCGCCAACGCCGCAGCCAACAACCTGCCCGCACGCTTCGAGCAAGCGGACATTTTCGACTGGCTGCGCCAGGCCGCCGCGGACGGCGAACGCTACGACGCGGTGATCCTGGACCCGGCCAAGCTCACCCGCGACCGCAGCAAGGTGATCGATGCGCTGAAGAAATACTTCGCCATGAACCGCCTTGCGCTGGACGTCATCGCGCCCGGCGGCCTGCTGTTGACCTGCTCGTGCACGGGGCTGGTCAGCGAAGCGGATTTCCTGGAAATGCTGCGCCGCGTGGCGCTCAATGCCGAGCGCGAAATCCAGATCCTGGAAGTGCGCGGCGCGGGCGCCGATCATCCGGTGCGTACCGACGTGCCCGAAAGCCGCTACCTCAAGGCGGTGTTCTGCCGGGTCGACTGACGCGCCCCGGCGAACCGCCACCCCAACAGCAGCGCATAGGCCAGCACCACAAACGCCACCCACAGCAGGCACGCGTTGCGCAGCGTCACCGCATAGCCCAGCGTCGCCGCGTCGATGAAGGCATACGGATAACTGCCCACCACCGCACCGCGCACCAGCGCGTAAGCAAAATACGCCACCGGATAAAGACTCCACCGCAACGGCACCCACCAGCGCAACGCCGCGCCGCGCAGCACAGTCAGGCTATACAACAGAAACAGCAGCGGCACCGCGTAGTGCATCGACACATCCGCCAGCCATTGCAAACCTTGCGGCGACCACAGCTTGCGCAGCAGCACGTAATACGCCACGCCAACAAACACGATGCTGGCCGTCACCCAGCCGATCGCCTCCTGCCGCGAGAACAAGCGTCCCGCCGCCGAACGCGGCGCCAGCAACGGCAAAGTCACCGCCAAAGCCGCAAGGATATTGGTCAACACGGTGAAGAAACCCAGATACAGCATCAGGCCGTACATCACCGTGCGGCCATGGGCCTGCACCATCCGGATCGACAGATAAAGCTGCAATAAAAGGCCAGGCCAGCCGACCAGCGCGATCAACGCGGCCAACAACCGTCCCCGGGCGTACGGCTTGTGCATAAGCGCACCTGCGCAAGCGTTGCGGTGGGCCGATACTACCCCGATCTCAGGCAGTGATACGACAACGCGTACACTGTGCAGCGCCACCACCGGAACCACCCATGCCCCTGCTCGATATCCTGCTGATCCTGCTAGTCGCCGTGCTCATCATGCAGGTGTTCGCATTGCTGCGCGGCCACCACGACGCCGGCCTGAACGCGCGCCTGGACGCCCTCAAAGACGACAACCGCCACCTGCGCGAAGCCATGGCACAAGAACAGCGCGCCGGCCGCGGCGAACTCAGCCAGGCCTTGCAGCAATTCGGCCAGCGCCTGGACGCACTCACCGAGCGCACCGACACCAGCATGCAGGCGCTCAGCCAACGCCTGACCGAAGACGCCCGCCGCGGCCGCGAGGAACTCGCCGCCCAGCTCGCCCAGCTCGGCGAGCAACAACGGCAGCGCCTGACCGCGATCGCCGCCGACAACGAAAAGCGCCTCGCCGAAGTGCGCGCCACGCTCGAAACCAAGCTCGGCGCGATCCAGCAGGACAACGCCACCAAGCTGGAACAAATGCGCGCCACGGTCGAGGAAAAACTCCAGTCCACGCTGGAGGCACGGCTAGGCCAATCGTTCCAGCTCGTCTCCGAACGCCTCGAAGCGGTGCAGCGTGGCCTGGGCGAAATGCAATCGCTGGCCAGCGGCGTGGGCGACCTCAAGCGCGTGCTCAACAACGTGAAGACGCGCGGCATCCTGGGCGAAATGCAACTGGCCGCCCTGCTCGAACAAATGCTCACGCCCGAGCAATACGCCGCCAACATCGCCACCGTGCCCGGCTCGGACGAACGTGTGGAATTTGCCATCCGCCTGCCCGGCAGCGACCGCGACAGCCAGGTCTGGCTGCCGATCGACGCCAAATTCCCACGCGAAGACTACGAGCGCCTGCTCGACGCCCAGCAGCAGGCCGACGCCGACGCCGTCGAACGCGCCGCCTCCGCGCTGGAGCGGCGCGTGCGCGAGGAAGCCAAAACCATCCGCGCCAAATACATCGCGCCTCCCGCCACCACCGACTTTGCCATCCTGTTCCTGCCCACCGAAGGCCTTTACGCCGAAATCATCCGTCGTCCCGGTCTGTTCGAAAGCCTGCAACGCGAACAACGCATCACCATCGCCGGCCCCACTACCCTCGCCGCCCTGCTCAACAGCCTGCAGATGGGCTTCCGCACGCTGGCGATCCAGCAGCGCAGCAGCGAAGTGTGGCAATTGCTCGGGGCGGTGAAAAACGAATTCGGCAAATTCGGCGGCGTGCTCGACACCGTGCGCAAGAAACTGGAAGAAGCCGGCAAGCACCTGGACAGCACGTCGGTACGCACGCGCGCGATCGAACGCAAGCTGCGCAACGTCGAAACCATGCCTGGCGAGCAGACCCAGCAACTGCTGGGCGATTCGACGGCAAACGAGGAAGCCGCGGACGAATAAGCTTGCCCCGCAACGATGGCTTTGGCCGCCCGCGCGAATAGGGCTTATGTTGCCTTGATCCGTGCCGCCTTCGGACGTGTGCCATGCGCCTGGACGAGCGATCGCGTACTAGGGCCTGTTCACACGATGGATGTAGCCCACGCCAACAGTCTGAGCAGGCCCTGGCCAAATTCCGACAAGGTGTAGGCCTTCGCCAGCGCCACGAACCGCCCGAATCCGACATACGCCCTGATCCAACTGTGCAACGCTACGTCTGTCGGGCGTGCCCATCCTCCCTGGGATGTTGTTGTTTTCGGCACGCCCGACTCGACATGAATGAGGCACGCTTCACCACGCCGGCATGACAGTGCGGGCGCAGTCCATGGCCTGGCTTATTTCGACGCAAGACGCCTGACCAAGCGCACATCAACGCAATGCATGCTCGGCCGCTTGCGCAATCAAATCGTCGTCCGGCCGCACGCCGGTATAAAGCACGAACTGCTCCACCGCCTGCAACACGATCACTTCCGCGCCGGTCACAACCTGTTTGCCCAGCGAACGCGCCAGCCCGATCACCGGCGTCTCCGGCGGCGATGCCACGACATCGAACACCACCTGCGCACGCGCCACGTCGCTCGCATCGAATGCCAGCTCGCTGGCTTCAACGCCGCCTTCCATGCCGATCGGCGTCACGTTGATCAACACCTGCGCCGACAACCCCGCCATGTCGGGTGCCCACGCAAAACCGCTGGCCTGGGCAAGCTTGCGCCCGGTGGCTTCGTTGCGCGCCACGATATGCCCATGCCGGAAACCCGCGTCGCGAAATGCGCAGGCCACCGCCTTGGCCATGCCCCCGCTGCCGCGCAAAGCAAGATGCATGTGGCGGGCAATGCCATGCTGCTCAATCAACTTGCGCACGGCGATGTAGTCGGTGTTGTAGGAACGCAGGTAGCCGTCGTCGTTGACGATGGTGTTGATGGAACCGATCGCCGCGGCCGATGCATCGATGTGATCCACCATCGGCATCACCGCCTCCTTGAAGGGCATCGAGATCGCACAGCCGCGAATGCCCAGGGCGCGGATGCCGCCGATCGCCGCGGCAAGATCGCGCGTGGTGAACGACTTGTACACGTAGTTGAGGCCAAGCGCCTGGTACAGGAAGTTCTGGAAGCGCGTGCCGAAGTTGCCCGGCCGGGCGGACAGGGACATGCAAAGCTGGGTGTCGCGGTTGATGGAAAGGGACATATCGATGCGTCTGCGTGGGCTGTCGAACGGTATCGTCGGGGGGGCGCCGGGGCGCCGGCCGGCAGGGTGCTTGCCGGGGGACCTTATTAGGGCGCGCCGGCCAGATCAATAAAAGGCTTGACGTGGGCGCTACAATGGCCGGCCTGAGCATCACCAAGGAAGCCGCATGAGCGAGCACGAGCCCCACGACGTCACCCCCGAACAGGCCGAGGAGGCCGTGCGCATTTTGCTGCGCTGGGCCGGCGAGGATCCGACGCGCGAGGGCTTGCTCGATACGCCGCGCCGCGTGGCGAAGGCCTATCGCGACTGGTTCAGCGGCTACCGGACCGATCCGGGCGAATACCTGCGCCGCACCTTCGAGGAAGTGGCGGGCTACGACGAGATGGTGGTGTTGCGCGATATCGAATTCGAAAGTCATTGCGAACACCACATGGCCCCGATCATCGGCCGTGCCCACGTGGGTTACCTGCCGACCAACCGTGTGGTGGGCATCAGCAAGCTCGCCCGCGTGGTGGACGCCTACGCGCGCCGCTTCCAGGTGCAGGAAAAGCTCACTGCCCAGATCGCGCGCTGCATCCAGGACAACCTGCACCCGGCGGGCGTGGCCGTGGTGATCGACGCCAGCCACGAGTGCATGACCACCCGCGGCGTGCACAAGCGCGGCGTATCGATGATCACCAGCCAGATGCTGGGCAGCTTCCGCGACGACGCGCGCACGCGCGCGGAGTTTCTCGATTTCATCGGCATCAAGCGCGACCGCTGATGCGCGCATCGCTGGCCGCGCTGCTGCTGTGGCTTCCCATCGCCGTGCTGGCGCAGGGCACGGCGTCGGCGCTGTTCCAGGCGATGGACAGCAATGGCGACGGCCGGATCGACGAGGCCGAATACGTGGCCTACATGAGCCAGAGGTTCTACCTCATGGACCGCAATCATGACGGCGTGCTGGAGCAGGACGAACTGCCCGGCGGGCGCGGCAGGCCGATCACCCTCAAGGAATGGCAGGACAACCTGCGCCGCGAATTTCACAAGCTGGACCGGCACCATCGCGGGTATCTGGACGAACGGGAATTGATGCAGCCGCCGCAGTAATGGGCATTCTCGCCGTTCCCGGCCAGCCTCCCCGGCTTTCCGTGGCCGCCGGCCTGCGACCTTTCAGTCACTTTCTACCCATGCCAAGCCACCCCGCCATCGGCTATCGTTGCACCTTTGGCACTGTCCGCCGCCCTTTCGCGCCCCCGCATGGACTCCGCACCGAACACCGTGTCGCGCACTAAAGCCGCCTTCGCCTTCATCTTCGTCACGGTGATGCTGGACATGCTGGCGTTCGGCATCATCATTCCGGTGCTGCCGCACCTGATCGTGCAACTGATCGGCGGCAGCATAGCGCGCGCGGCGGTGTGGACCAGCGCGTTCGGCACGCTCTACATGCTGATGCAGTTCGTGTTTTCGCCGATGCAGGGCACCTTGTCCGACCGCTACGGGCGCCGCACGGTGATCCTTATTTCCAGCTTCGGGCTGGGCGTGGATTTCATCGTGATGGCACTGACGCCGGTGCTGTGGCTGCTGTTTCTGGGCCGTGGCGTGTCGGGCATCTGCGCGGCGAGCTTCTCCACCGCCAATGCCTACATCGCCGACATCGTGCCGAAGGAAAAGCGCGCGGCCGCGTTCGGCGCGCTGGGCGCGGCGTTCGGCATCGGCTTCATCGTGGGGCCGGCGCTGGGCGGTTTCCTTGGCCACTACAGCATCCGCCTGCCGTTCTGGGTGGCGGCGGGACTGTCGCTGATCAATTTCTGCTACGGCTTCTTCGTGCTGCCCGAATCGCTGCCGCCAGAACGCCGCAGCAAACGTTTCAACTGGAGCCATGCCAATCCGTTCGGCGCGCTGGTGCTGCTGCGCCGCTATCCGCAGGTGTTCGCGTTCGCGACGGTGTTCTTCCTGATCAACTTCGCGCAGTTTTCGCTTAACTCCACCTATGTGCTGTACACCGATTACCGCTACGGCTGGGGCCCGCAGGCGGTGGGCTATACGCTGGCGCTGGTTGGTCTGTGCAGCGGCCTGGTGCAGGCGGTGCTGGTGCGCCGGCTGATGCCAAGGCTGGGCGAAAGCAGGCTGATCATGATCGGCCTGCCGCTGTGCGTGGCCGGCTATCTGTTGTTTGGGCTGGCCTCGACGGGCTGGCTGTTCCTGCTGGGCATTCCGTTCCTGTGCCTGGGCGGGCTGGCCGGTCCGCCCTCGCAAGCGCTGATGACGCAACAGGTCGATCCGCACGAACAAGGCCGCCTGCAAGGCGCGCTCACCAGCCTGGCGAGCCTGGCCGGCATCTTCGGACCGGCGCTGTTCGCCAATCTGTTTGCGCTATTCATCAGCCACAATGCGCCGATGCACCTGCCGGGCATTTCCTTCGTGCTCGCTGCCGCGCTGCTGGTGGTCGGTGCCTTCATCGCGCGCTACGCGATCCATCACATGCAACCGCACCAGGCGGCGGCTCACGGCGAGGCAGGCGCGGCGGCATTGGCCGGCGAACTGTCTCCACTGGCCGGCACCGTCGCCCACGAACCTCTCCCAACCGATCAACCGGAGTCGTCCCCATGAGTATTTCGATGTACCAAGCCGCCGTTCCCGTGTTTCTACGCGCGCTCGGCAACCTCAGGCACGTCCTGGAATTGGGCCAGGCCCACGCCAAGGAAAAGAGCGTGGAAGATTCGGTGATGCTGCAGACCCGCCTCATCCCCGACATGCTGCCGCTGGTCAAGCAGGTGCAGATCGCCACCGACATGGCCAAGAACGGCGCCGCACGCCTGGCGGGCGTGGATCCGCTGAAATTCGACGACAACGAAACCACGTTTGCCGAACTGCAAGATCGCATCGAACGCGCCATCGACTACATCAAAAGCTTCAAGCCCGAGCAGATCGACGGCAGCGAAACGCGCGCCGTCAGCCTCAAGACACGCAACGGCGAGCTTAACTTCGAAGACCAGGCCTACTTGCTGCACTTCGTGATTCCGAACATGTTCTTCCACTGCACCACCGCGTACGACATCCTGCGCACATCCGGCGCGAACCTGGGCAAGAGCGATTTCATCGGCAAGCCGTAACGCCTTTGTTCCTAATGCAGGGCGGCATCTCCGCCCTGCATCGCCGCTCTGGAGCCAGCGCTTTTCGCGCGCAATGACAGGCTCGCCTTGACGCCCAAGCGCGCTCGTACTCGCCCCAATTGAATCGAATCATTACGGACGTTTTTACGTCTTTAACGTTCCCACGCACTCTCCCCACATCAAATTGAGCCCTGTCCGATTGTTGCAAAAACCTCGGCCGCTAATTTGATCGATACGGTTCGCAACACGTTTCCCCACAGGTCGAACCGTTAATCCGCGATGGTCACTGCATGAGCCGTGTGTCCTGGCTCAGGAGCAGCTTTCGCTTTTGTCATCCGCCATCGGTCGCATCCCCTGCGGCGACCTGGCGAATCCAGGGAGAGTTCCTGTTGAAAACAAAAAATACGTTCCATTATTCGTTACTGGCGCTGGCGTGTGCGGCTGCGCTGGCAAGTACCGGCGCCCTCGCGCAATCCACCACCGGCAGCATAGGCGGCCAGGCCGAGCCCGGCGCGACCATCGTCGCTACCGGCTCCACCGGCCTTGCGCGCAAAACCACCGTGGACAACGCCGGACGCTACAGCCTCACCCATTTGCCGCTCGGCGACTACAGTGTCTCGTTGCAGCGCGATGGCCTCGTCGTGGATAAACGCGACCACGTCAATGTCGTCGTGAATGCGAACATGGACGTATCTTTCGCCTCGGCCGCGCGCGCCAAGTCGCTCGATGCGGTCACCGTTTCCGGCCACGCGCTGCCACCCATCGATGTGACCGCCGTGGACTCGCGCACCGTCTTGACGTCCAAGGAATTGGCGCAACTCCCCATTGCGCACACCGCCGAGTCGATCGCCCTGCTGGCGCCGGGCGTCGTCGCCGGCAGCAACTACTTCAACGGCCCCACCGGCAATGCGCTGGTCTCCTTTGGCGGCGCATCGGTGACCGAGAACGCGTATTACATCAATGGCTTCAACACCACCGATCCGCTTTCCGGACTTGGCGGCATCAGCCTGCCTTACGGCTCGATCGATCAGCAGGAAGTTTTCACCGGCGGCTATAGCGCGAAATACGGTCGCTCGGATGGCGGCGTGATCAACCAGGTAGGCAAGCGCGGCACCAACCAGTGGCATGCCGGCGCACAGGTTTTGTGGGAGCCGGGCTTTCTTGCGTCCAGCCCCAGGAGCGTCTACTTCCCCAACACCGCCCTGCCCGCCGGCTACGGTTACCAGAATCCGGCGCTTGCCGGCACCTTGTATCACTCCTACAAGGACGACAAGGCCACGCATACGGTCTACAGCTTTTATCTTGGCGGGCCGCTGATCAAGGACAAGCTGTTCCTGTTCGCTTCGGCAGAAGCCGAGAAGAGCGACGGCATGCTGACGTCTTCGGCGGAAGCTTCGCAACCCAACAACACTCGCTACCGCTACAGCCTCCCCAAGCATTACGTGAAGCTGGACTGGAACATCAACGACAACAACATTGTCGAATTCACCAACATCTCCAGCAAGCAGTCTTACAGCGGCAGCCTGTACGCCTACGACTACGACACGCACGCACAGGGTCCGCTGTTCGGCTACGACACCTCGACCAAAACCGGCTCGGATATCTACATCGGCAAATACACCGGCTACATCACCGACGACCTGACCGTCTCGGCCACCTACGGCAAAACCAAGGTGATGGATTACAGCGATATTCCCGGCGTCGATCCCACCTTGCCCTATCTCGGTGGCGTGGTGAACCAGGATCCGCGCATGACCGGCGGCACCCCCATCACCAACGGCATCACCTCGCTTTACGTCAAATCGCCCAACCCCGGAAGCAGCAGCCACGGACTGCGGCTGGATCTGGAATACAAGCTCGGCGATCACACGATCGCCGCGGGTATCGACAACATCACCACTTCTTCCACCGATGAAGGACAGCAGGTATCCGGACCCGGTTATGCGTGGATCTACAGCAAGTCCAGCAAGCCCGACGTAGCATTGAATCCCGACTTCGGCGTGGGCGCGCCCGGCGGCGACGGCTATTACGCGCGCCGGTATGTGTTGAGCACGACGACCAACATGTCCGTCGACCAGAAAGCCCAATACGTGGAGGATCGCTGGCAGGTGAACGACCGCTGGCTGCTCACTATCGGTTTGCGCAACGACCAGTTCACCAACTACAACAACCTCGGCCAGCCCTTCGTGCACAACACCAACCAGTGGGCGCCGCGCCTTGGTTTCAGCTGGGACGTGCTGGGCGATTCGACCTTCAAGGTATTTGGCAACCTTGGGCGCTACTACCTGGCGCTGCCCAATAGCGTGGCCGAACGCGCGGCGGGGCCGTCCACGTTTACCTATGAGTATTTCACCTACGCCGGCATCGATCCGGCCACGGGCGCACCGACCGGCCTGAAACCGATCGGACCTGGCCCCATCTCTTCCAACGGCGAATATGGCGCGACCCCGGACCCCAAGACGGTTACCGCCACCGATTTACGCTCGCAATACCAGGACGAAGCCATCCTCGGTTTCAGCAAGATGCTGGGCAGCGATTGGATGTATGGCGCCAAGGTCACGGTGCGCCGGCTGGAAACGGCCATTGACGATGTGTGCGATTACAACGCCCTCGCCGCCAAGGCGGCCGCATCCGGCATCGATCCGGACCGCGTGATATTTCCCAACAGCTGCCTGATCTTCAACCCCGGCAAGACCAACACCTTCCTGCTGGCCAATGCCGACGGCGACGGCTACTCGAAAGTCACCATGAACAACCGGGACTGGGGTTTCAGCGATGGAGCAAAGCGCAAGTACTACGCGCTCGACCTGTTCCTGGAGCACCCGTTCGATGGCAAGTGGCAAGGCCGCATCGACTACACATTCTCGCGCAGCTACGGCAATACCGAAGGGCAAGTGCTCTCGACCATCGGCCAGAACGACGTCTCCAAGACGCAGGACTGGGATTTCTGGCAGCTCATGCAATACAGCAATGGCGTGCTGTCGAACGATCGCACGCATGTGCTCAAGGCCCGAGGTGCGTATCAGATCACGCCGGAATGGATGGTGTCCGGCTCGCTGCAGATCGCGTCGGGCGCACCGAAGGCATGCCTGGGTTATTACGGCAGCGATGAATCCGATCCGGTGCTGTACGGTTCGGCTTACCACTATTGCGCGGGCAGCCCCACGCCCATCGGCAGCCTGGGGCGGTTGCCCTGGACCAAGCAGCTCAACCTCGGCGTGACCTACAGGCCGTCGCTGGCGGACAAGAAGCTTGCATTCAGCCTGGACGTCTTCAACGTGCTGAACGAACGCAAGCCCACGGTGCTGGACGCCACCTACGAAACCGCTCCCTACACGGTTTCCAACACCTACGGCGCGGCGCTGTATGAGGAAACCCCGCGCTACGTGCGTCTGTCGGCCAGCTACGACTTCTGATCCGCGCCAACCCAAAGCCATCGACTTAGCGCCCACTGACGCTACGGATGGTGGCCTGACCCAACCCCGGGGCCGGCATCGCCGGCCCTTTTTTTCCGGGTGGCTTGCGTTCCGGCGCAAAGGGGGTTGCCATATGCGGTACCGGACCGCATATCCGGCCCGCCCTCACGGTGGATCCATCATGGCTGACATCAAACACCTCAACATCGACTTCGTCTCCGACGTCGTCTGCCCCTGGTGCGCCATCGGGCTGAAATCGCTGGAGCAGGCGCTGCAGCGGCTGGATGGGCAGGTCACTGCCGAGCTGCATTTCCAGCCCTTCGAGCTCAATCCGGACATGGTGCCGGGCGGCGAGGACGTGATCGAGCACATCAGCCACAAGTACGGCAGCACGCCCGAGCAGATCGTGAAGAACCAGGAAGGCATCCGCCGGCGCGGCGCCTCGGTGGGGTTCACCTTCGACATGGACAGGCGCCAGCGCATCTACAACACCTTCGACGCCCATCGCCTGCTGCACTGGGCGCAAGGGGAAGGCCGCCAGGCCGCGCTGAAACTGGCGCTGATGGAGGCGTATTTCAGCAAGGGCGAGGATGTGGGCTCGCACGAGGTGCTGGCGCGGGTCGCCGGCGAGGTGGGCCTGGACGTGGACCAGGCGCGCGAGCTGCTGGAGAGCGGGCGTTATGCACAGGAAGTCCGCGCGCAGGAACGCTTTTTCCAGGAACAAGGCATTCGCGCGGTGCCCTCGGTGATCGTCAACGGGCGCTACCTGATCCAGGGCGGCCAGCCGCCGGAAGTGTTCGAGCAAACCCTGCGGCAGATCGCTTCGGAAGTATAAGCGGGCATCGCCGGGCCCACCCGGCCCGGCTCCGCTGCGACGGCGGGCGACGTGAGACAATGGCGCGTCCCGTTCCGCCCCGCCCCGCATGCTTCGACTGACCGACATCACCCTTCCGCTGGATCACCCCGACGAGGCGCTGGCGGCAGCCATCCGTCATCGGCTGCACGTGGACGCGCAGGCGGTTCGCGGCTACACGGTGTTTCGCCGCGGCTACGATGCGCGCCGGCGCGGCGCGATCCAGCTGATCTACACGCTGGACGTGGATGTCGCCGACGAAGCCAGGCTGCTGCAGCGCCTGGCCGACGATCCGCATGTGCGCCCCACGCCCGACACCCGCTACCGCTTCGTGACGCAGGCACCCGCACGGCTGGCGCATCGTCCGGTGGTGGTCGGCCTGGGGCCTTGCGGGCTGTTTGCCGCATTGGTGCTGGCGCAGATGGGCTTTCGCCCGATCGTGCTCGAACGCGGCAAGGCCGTGCGCGAGCGCACCAGGGACACCTGGGACTTGTGGCGCAAGCGCAACCTGCATCCGGAATCGAACGTGCAATTCGGCGAAGGCGGCGCGGGCACGTTTTCCGACGGCAAGCTGTATAGCCAGATTTCCGATCCCAAGCACTACGGCCGCAAGGTGCTGACCGAGTTCGTGCAGGCCGGCGCACCGGAAGAAATCATTTACGTCAGCAAGCCGCACATCGGCACCTTCCGCCTGGTGACGATGGTGGAGAACATGCGCGCCACGATCGAGGCGCTGGGCGGCGAGATCCGCTTCCAGCAGCGCGTGGACGATCTGGACATCCATACCGGCGCGGACGGCGTACGCCATGTGCGCGGCGTCGTGCTGGCCGGCGGCGAGCGTATCCGCACCGATCATGTCGTGCTCGCGCTGGGCCACAGCGCACGCGATACTTTCCAGATGCTGCACGAGCGCGGTGTGTATCTGGAAGCCAAGCCGTTCTCGATCGGCTTTCGCGTCGAGCATCCGCAGTCGATCGTCGACCGCGCGCGCTTCGGTCCGCAGGCGGGGCATCCTCTGCTCGGCGCGGCCGATTACAAGCTGGTGCATCACTGCCGCAACGGACGTTCGGTGTACAGTTTCTGCATGTGCCCGGGCGGCACGGTGGTGGCGGCCACCAGCGAGCCGGGGCGCGTGGTCACCAACGGCATGAGCCAGTATTCGCGCAACGAGCGCAACGCGAACGCCGCGATCGTGGTGGGCATCGAGCCTTCCGATTTCCTGCCTTACGACAGCAGCGGCAGCCCGCTTGCCGGCATCGCACTGCAACGGCACTGGGAAAGCCGCGCGTTCGAACTGGGCGGGGGCACCTATGAAGCCCCGGCACAACTGGTGGGCGATTTCATCGCGGCACGTCCCTCGCGGGCACTGGGCGACATCGTTCCTTCCTACAAGCCGGGCGTGCACCTGACCGATCTGGCGCACGCGCTGCCCGACTACGCGGTCCACGCCATTGGCGAAGCGATGCCGGCGTTCGATCGCAAGCTCAAGGGCTTCGCGCGCCACGATGCGATCTTCACCGGCGTGGAAACGCGCACCTCCTCGCCCGTGCGCGTGCGCCGCAACGATGACGACCTGCAAAGCCGCAACACGCGCGGGCTTTTCCCGGCCGGCGAAGGTGCCGGTTACGCGGGCGGCATTCTTTCGGCAGGCGTGGATGGCATCCGCGTGGCCGAAGCGGTGGCGTTGAGCATCGCGGCGATGCAGCCGGTCTCGCATGCTCACTGACGACCTCAAAGGCGACATCCGCAACGCTTACGCGCGCATCAAGGACGGCCTGCCTGGCTTCCGCGCGCGGCCGGCGCAAACGCGCATGATCGCCGAAGTCGCGCGAGCGCTAGCGCAGGCGGGCGGCGCGGCGGCGATCGAAGCGCCCACCGGCACCGGCAAATCCATGGCCTATCTGATCGCCGGCATGGAAGTGGCGCGCGCGCAGAAGAAGAAACTGCTGATCGCCACCGCCACCATCGCGCTGCAGGAGCAGCTGGTGGAGCGCGACATTCCGCTTTACCTCAAACTCAACGGCAGCCACGCGAAAGTGGCGCTGGCGAAGGGGCGCGGGCGTTACCTGTGTCCGCGCAACCTGCGCATGGCCAGCGGCAGCCTTGGCGAAAGCAGCCAGATGGGCCTGGGATTGGATGCCGATCTGGCACTGTGGAGCAAACCGCCGGCCGAGCGCGACAAACAGGTGCTGCGCAAACTCACCGATAGCTTCGACCACAACGAATGGAACGGCGACATGGACGCCGCGCCCGAAACGCCCGGCGACATGTTGCGTGGCATGATTACCACCAGCGCCGGCGGTTGCACCGGGCGGCGCTGCGCGCAGTTCATGGCCTGTCCGTTTTTCGCCGCGCGGCGTGCGGTGGCGGACGCGGACATCATCGTCGCCAACCAGGATCTGGTGCTGTCGGACCTCACCATGCCAGGCGGTGAGGACAACTGGGGCGGCGTGATCCTGCCCAAGCCCGACGACACGTTGTACGTGTTCGACGAGGCGCACCACATGCCGGGCAAAACCATCGACCGCGGCGCCTCCGATGTGGCCCTGGGCACCGCCACGCGCCAGATCAGCCGCCTCGCGCGCCAGGTGCATGCGGCGTATTCGCTCACCGACAAGGAAGTGATCGGCAAGCTCACGCTCGATGCGGGCGACGAAAAGCTGCAGGGGCTCAGCGACGCGCTGGAAGAACTCGAACGCGACATCCGCCAGTCCTGGCTGCCCGATCCCGCCCAAACCGAACCGATGTACCGCGGCTCGCTGGGGCAACTGCCGGACAGCTGGATGCAACACGCCTCCATGCTATACATCGCCACCGCCGACGTGCAGCGCTGGCTCACCGCCGTGCGCCGCACCGTCACCGAAATGAGCGAAGGCGGCCCCACGCAAGAGGCCTTGTCGCGCGAACTGGGCATGGCGCTGGAACGCATCGACCGGCAGGTACGCACCTGGCATGCATGGTCCAGCGACGATCCCGAACACGCACCGCCGCTCGCGCGCTGGGTCACGCTTGCGCACGACCAGCAACTCGTCTGTCACGCTTCTGCCGTGTCCGCGGGTGCATTGTTACGCACGATCCTTTGGGACAACGCCAGCGCAGCGATCATGACGTCCGCCACCTTGAGCGCCGGCGGCAACTTCCGCGGCTTCGCCGATGCGGTGGGCCTGCCGGACGACGCCGTCACCATCAGCCTGCCCTCGCCGTTCGACCTGGGCGCACAGGCGCGGCTGGAAGTGCCCGCGATCGACGTCATGCCCGATGCGCGCGAACAGCACGCGCAGGCGATTACCGACTGGCTCGCCGAGCACCTGGATTGGGACGCGGGCAACCTGGTGTTGTTCACCTCGCGCGCCAAGCTCGAACGCGTCCTGCAACGCCTGCCGATCGACAAGGTACGCAAAGTACGCGCGCAAGGCTCGCTGGCGAAAACGCAATTGATTGCCGAACACATCGCTGCGATCGAAGCCGGCAAGGGCAGTACGCTGTTCGGGCTCGCTTCGTTCGGCGAGGGCCTGGATCTGCCGGGCAAGCTCTGCGAAACCGTGGTCATCACCCAGCTGCCCTTTGCCGTGCCCACCGATCCGGTCGGCGCCACCTATGCCGAGTGGCTGGAATCGCGCGGGCGCAACCCCTTCCTGGAAGTGGCCGTGCCGGAGGCCACAAGGCTGCTTACGCAGTACTGCGGCCGATTGATCCGCAGCGAAACCGACCATGGCCGCATCGTGCTGCTGGATCGCCGCGTGGTGACGCGTCACTACGGCACGCAGATGCTGAAGGCGCTGCCGCCGTTCCAGCGCGTGATCGAGCGTACCGCGTGAGCATCATCCGCCTGCGTGATTGCCGCGCCATGCCGTGGAAGAACGGCATGGGCCGCACGCGCGAGCTTGCGGTGTATCCGGACGGCGCCGGCATGGACGATTTCAGCTGGCGCGTGAGCGTTGCGGAAGTGGACAGCGCGGCGCCGTTTTCCGCTTTCCCCGGCATCGACCGCCATATCGCGCTGCTGGACGGCGCGGGCTTCACGATGACGCTGGACGATGGACAGGTGCACGCACTCCACACGCCGTTCACGCCCTTCGCCTTTCGCGGCGAAGCCCAGGTGACGGTGGAACTGCTCGACGGCCCCACGCGCGACTTCAACCTCATGCTGCGCCGCGAACGCGTTCACGGCGAACTGGTGCTCTGGGACGTGCCCGGCCGCCAGGTGGTGGACGATGCGGTGGCGCTGATCTATTGCGCGCAAGGGCACGTGGATACGGCCGAAGGAAGGCTGCTGCCGGGCGATGCGTGGCTGCCGGTACGGTCGGCGGGGCGCGTTACGCTCGGCGCGGGCGCGCTGGCACTTGTGGCACGGGTGCAGGCGCGCGGACACTGAGGCAACTGGCAAGGGCACCATGGTGGGTGCCACGCTTTCTTGCCCGTCATGCCCGTGCACGCCGGCATGACCGGCAAAATGCACAGCCTGCAGGTGCAACCGACAGACACCGTCGCCGTGAGGTTACCGTCATGCTGGTATTAGTCCTGGGCTTGATCCTTTTCCTCGGCATCCACTCCCTGCGCATCGTCGCCGACGGTTGGCGCACACGCCAGATCGAACGGATCGGCATGAACCGCTGGAAAGGCATTTACTCCATCTTCGCCATCGTCGGCCTGGTGTTGATCATCTGGGGTTTCGGCATGGCGCGGCAGCACCCCGTACTGCTCTATGTCCCGCCGTTGTGGCTGCGCCATCTCAACGCGCTGCTGGTGCTGATCGCCTTTTTCTTTCTGGCCGCCGCACGCGTGCCCAACAATCATCTGAAAGCAACGTTCGGCCATCCGCAAACGCTGGCGGTGAAAATCTGGTCCTTCGGCCATCTGCTGGCAACGGGCATGCTGCATGACGTGGTGCTGTTTCTGCCCTTCCTGATCTGGTCGATCGCGCTTTACGCGGTCTCGCGCGCCCGCGACCAGCGTGCCGGCACGGTTTATCCGCCCGGCACCATCAAGGGCGACATGCTGATCGCGGTGATTGGCCTGGTGCTCTGGGCGCTGTTCGCGTTCTGGCTGCATACCTGGCTGATCGGCGTCAATCCGATGAGCTAGGCCCTGTTTATCCTTTTGGCAGACGGCCGCATGTGGCAAAGGCCAGGGTGCCGGCAGTCATCTTCGCCTGGGCTGCGTCCTGCGCTACAGTTTGCACGATTCCATTGCCCGGGTGATCGCCATGGTCGGTTTTCTGCTCTGGTTGCTGCTGCTGGTGTTCTGCTGGCCGCTCGCGCTGCTGGCGCTGGTGCTGTATCCCATCGTGTGGCTGCTGTTGCTGCCCTTGCGCCTGGTCGGCATTACGGTGAGCGCCGTGTTTTCCTTCCTCACCGCGTTGCTGATGCTGCCGGCACGGGTGTTGCGCGGACGGCCGGTTTGATGTCAACGGCGCCGGACACCACCGCCCGGCGCCGTTTTCCGCTTATTTTCCTGACACCACCGGGAAACTGATAAAGCTCGCCTGCTGCGGTGTATGCCAGATGCGCTGGGTGGCCTTGACGTAATCGGCGGGCTTGGCATCGAAGATGTTCGGCACGAACGTCTGCGGGTTGCGGTCGTACAGCGGGAACAGGCTCGACTGCACCTGCACCATGATGCGATGCCCCGGCAGAAATACATGGTTCACCGTCGGCAGGCCGAAACGGTACAACAGCGGCGCGTTCGCCTCGATCGCCTGCGGATGCTCGAAGCTGGTGCGATAGCGGCCGCGGAAGATATCCAGCGAAATCGGCAGTTCATAACCGCCCATGCCGGGGTTGGACGGCACCGAATCGGGATACACGTCGATGATCTTCACCACCCAGTCGCTATCGGTGCCGCTGGTGGAAGCGATCAGGTTCACCTGCGGTGCGCCGCCCACGTGCAAGGGCTCGGTCAGCGGCTCGCTGACATAGGTAACCACGTCCGGGCGGCCGTCCACGAAACGCTGATCGTTCAGCAGCCAGTGCGTCCAGGCGTCGTGATCGGAGCCGATCACCGGGCGCGGCTGGTAAGGCACGGGCTTGGCCGGGTCGGAGACGTATTCGTCGTACTTGGCGTCGTTCGCGCCGGGCGCCTGGAAGGATAGACGTCCATCCGCTTCCAGATACAGCGGCCTTGGCCTGGACGCACACCCCTTGTCGCACGACAGCGGCCAGTGCGTGTAGCGGTCCCAATGGTTTTCGCCGGTGTTGTAGATCAGCACCGGCGGCGTGTTCGCCTTGGGCGCGCCGTCCTTCAGATATTGATTGAAGAACGGCAGCAGCACGTCGCGGCGAAACTGCAATGCGGTGTCGCCATCCCACTTCATCGGGCCGAGCGTGCTGCCGTCATAATTGACCTGGCTGTGGCGCCAGGGGCCCATCACCAGGTAGTTCATGGTGTTGCTCTTGTCCTTGGGCTCCATCGCTTCGTAGCTGTGGATGGCGCCCCACATGTCTTCCTGGTCCCACATGCCCTGCTCCCACATGGTGGGCACTTTCAGCGGCTGGTCGGCGAGGATTTTGTCCAGCGCCTGCGCCGACCAGAACAGCGTGTAGGCGGGGTTCTCGTGGATCTTGCGCCAGAACGGCAGCGCATCGAGCCCGTTGGCGCGCGCGTAGTCGCCGGCGGAACCGGCGCGCAGAAAGTTGCTGTAGTCGTCCAGTCCTTCGCGCGGGATCGCGTAGCCCGTGCCCTTCTGCGTGGTCTGGAAGGTGATGTAGTCGAAATTGGTCTGGCGCCAGGCGCCGTAATGGAACCAGTCGTCGCCCATCCAGCCGTCCACCATCGGGCTTTCCGGCGCCGCCACCTTCAAGGCGGGGTTGGGGTTGATCAGCGCCATCACTACGGTGAAGCCTTCGTAGGAGGAGCCGAGCATGCCGACCTTGCCGTTCGATTCGGGAATGTTCTTGGACAGCCACTCGATGGTGTCGTAAGCGTCGGTCGATTCGTCCACCTTGCCGCTATTGAGCGGACCGCGCAGCGGAAGCGTCATCACGTAGTCGCCTTCGGAGCCGTACTTGCCGCGAATGTCCTGGAAGACGCGGATGTAGCCGGCTTTCACGAACACCTCGTCGCCCTGCGGCAGGATGTCGAGCATGTGCGGCGACTGCGTGCGCTGGGCCCGCATGTCGGCATGGTAGGGCGTGCGCGTGAGCAGGATCGGCGCGTGCGTGGCACCCTTGGGAATCACGATCACGGTATGCAGCTTCACGCCGTCGCGCATCGGAATCATCACCACGCGCTTGATGTAGTCGTTGGCGGTGGTCGGCGCGGTAAAACCTGACGCCGGAATGTCGGGCGTGAGCGGCGCGGTCTGCGCCTGGACGCCGGCCACGGACATCGCCGCCGCGAGTGCGGTGAGGCTGAGCAGGGAACGAATCGGGTGCATGGCAATCTCCGCATCGGTCGCCCCTAACCAGAGTGGCCGATGCATGCGATGTAGGTGGGTGCTGCTCTCCCGGCAGCCTGATGACTTTAAGCGATCGCCAGCCAAAGCCGTGCATGACTTTTTGCACGGTACCTCTTTGCATTTGGCGCGGACTGGCGGAGGATGGGCGGCGATACACTGTGGAACCTCAGTCTTTTGCAAGCCATCGATACCCTCACCCCCTGCCCCTGCGGCAACAACGCCGGCTACGCGCACTGCTGCGGACCGCTGCACGGGGGCGCCATCGCACACACGGCCGAGGTGCTGATGCGCTCGCGCTACAGCGCGTATGTCATGAAGCGCGAGGACTACCTGCTTGCCACCTGGCACCCCAGCACGCGGCCGGCCAGCCTGAAACTGGCCGCGCAGCAGCCCGCGCCCACCTGGCTGGGCCTGGACGTGAAGCGGCATGAAGTACACGGCGAGCGCGCGGTGGTCGAATTCGTCGCGCGCCTGCGCTACGGCGGCGGCAAGGCACAGCGCATGCACGAAATCAGCAGCTTCGTGCGCGAGCAGGACCGCTGGTATTACCTGGACGGACGCTTTCCCGAAGACTGAGCCGCGCCGTCAGGCCGGCTGGATCATCAGCTCGCTCTGGCCGTCGAAGCGCCCTTGCGGCCCGAAGCGGCGTTCGAGCACGCGACCCTTGCCCTGGTAATCGATCGCCACGATGGTGCTGGCACGCGTGCCGTACTGTTCGCCACGAATAAACGCCGAGGACAACCAGCGCTCACGCTCCAGGCCCACGCCGGTGTCAGGCAGGGCTTCATCGGGCGCCTGCTGTTCGTCGGCCAGGGCGCGGAACAGGGGTGCGAAATCGTCTTCGTGGCCGGCATCCAGCCATGCCTGCAAGCGATCGATAAGCACGCGCGTCTTGGGCCAGGGCGTATTGAAATCGGCGTTGGACAGACCGTGCACGCCCGGCTCGATCAGCTGCGCACGCGGTTGTGGACGGTTGCCGATGTAAAAGCCGTGCATGGCATCGAAGGTGAGCAGGTTGAACGGCCGATAATCCGCGGCCGCATCGAGCAGCGTGGCCGCGTGCGCGGTGGCGTCGTCGGCGCCCTTGAGGTAATCGGTGGCCAGCAGGCCGCGCGATACGCCGTGTTGCGAATCGCGCGGATCGCGCACGTTGGTGACGACGCAGCAGCGCCCCGCCGCCGATACGCCCAGCCACGTGCCGCCCGCCTCCAGGTCGCGCCCGGCCAGTATCGGCGGATCCTGCCAATGCGCCAGCGGCGCGCTGGGGCGCGCGTGGAACTCGTCGCGATTGCCGGCCAGCAGCAGGCGCCAGCGTGGATGGGTTTGCCAGGCAAACGCGATCAGGCACATGTCTAGCTCCTAGGCCCGGTAATGGGCGCGCTGCTTGGCGGCATGCGCCCAGCGCGCGGCGACCCGCGGCGAGGTCATGCATACCACCCCGTCGGTGACGGTGGTGACGGCGCGCTCCAGCAACTGGATGTCGGCCTCGTGCTGGCGCGCGACGTGCGGGTCTTCGAAAAAGACCGCGCGACGGCAGCGGCGTTCCAGCACCAGATCGGCAATTTGCGCATCGCCGCCCATCGGGCCGCTCTGGAAACGCTCCACCCAATTTTTGTCCTGCGGCCAGCCGCGGCCCCAGGCCAGCTCGTTCAGCTGCTGCCCGGTGGTGCCGGTCGCCACGCGCCGCGCGAAGCGCGACAGCACGTCGAAGTGATCGGAGGCGTAGGCCATCATCTGCGGCTTCATGGCATCGTGCGCGATCATGGCAACGGTTTGCGATTCCAGCGCGAACAGGTCGTCCGCACCCGGATCGGGGGCGAATCCGGCATGGATGCGTTCCACCTCGATCCAGTCGCGGGCCGACGCCACGGTGGAGATAAACGGCTTCTGGTGAATGACACACTGACGCTTGAGCGCCACCGCCTCGGGAAAGGTCGAGGATGGATCGACCGGGTTGATCAAATAGATGGCGCCGTCCAGCGTGCGCCCAGTCTCGGGCATGCCCACCACCTCGGCCACCAGTTTCATCAGGCCGCCCTCGTGCCCGTAGGGATAGCGCACCAGGCCCGGATAGTCGGCCAACAAGCCCACGCGGGCGATGGCGGCATAGGTTCGCCCCACCGCGTGCAGGCCGATGTTGAGTTCGCGAATGCCACGCCCGGATGCGCGCAGCCAGCGAAACAGCGCCGCGTCGTCCTGGTCGTGATGAAGGGCGTTGGCCGCCAAACCCATACGCATGCAAAGCTCTCCTGTCAGGTGATGTTGCCAAAGAACCAATAACACACCGCGATCGAGGCCACGACGCCGGCCAGATCCGCCAGCAAGGCGCAGCCCACCGTGTGACGCACGCGCCGGATGCCGACCGCCCCGAAATAGACGGCCACCACGTAGAAGGTGGTTTCGGTGCTGCCCTGTACCGTGGCGGCCACCAGCGCGGGAAAGCTGTCCACACCCGAATGATGCATGGTCTCGATCAGCATCGCGCGCGAGGCGCTGCCCGAAAACGGCTTGACCAGCGCCGTGGGCAGCGCATCGACAAAGCGCGTATCGAGCCCTGCGTGCTGCGCCAGCCAGCGTACGCCGTCCAGCGCGAAATCCAGCGCGCCCGATGCGCGCAGCACGCCCACCATGGCGAGCATGGCGACCAAGTAGGGCAGGATCTCCTTGGAAACGTCGAAGCCCTGCCTGGCACCGTCGATGAAACTTTCAAACAGCGGCACCCGCTTGTACGCCCCCGCGCACAAGAACACGACGATAACGCCGAACAAGGCCAGGTTGCCCAGCAGCGACGACAGCGAGGCCAGCGTGGCCGCCGCCAGCGATGCGAGCAAAGCCAGGAATCCGGCCAGCAACAGTCCACCGCCACCCAGCCACGCCAGCACCACCGGATCCCACAGGCGCAGGCGCTGCATGTAGGCCACCGACAACAACCCCGTGAGATTGGCCGCAAAGTGCGCCAACAGGATCGGCAGGAACACCAGCGTGGGATCGTGCGCGCCGGCCTGCGCCCGATAGACGAATACCGTCACCGGGAGCAGCGTCAGCGACGATGCATTGAGTACCAGGAACAGAATCTGCGCGTTGCTCGCCGTACTGTCGGAGGGATTGAGCGTCTGCAGCGCGCGCATGGCCCGCAAGCCGATCGGCGTGGCCGCGTTGTCCAGCCCCAGCGCATTGGCGGTGAAATTGAGCGTGATCAAGCCAATCGCCGGATGCCCGCGCGGCACGTCCGGCATCAGGCGCGCGAACAGCGGCCCCAGCAAGCGGGCCAGCCCATCGACCAGCCCCGCGCGCTCGGCAATGGCGAGAAATCCCAGCCACAGGGTCAGCGTGCCGAACAGCAGCAGCATGACCTTCACGGAAAGATCGGCCATGTCGAACAATGCGCCGACGATGGCCGCGAATACCGTCGCATCGCCCCCTATCAGCCAGCGCGCCAATGCCGCCAGCGCGGCCGCGAGAAACAAGCCGAACCACAGGCGGCTTAGCATGCGCGGCTAACGGATACGGATCGGATGGGCATGGCCGCATTGTCATCGACACGGCCCCGCTCCGCCAGCGCCCGCGCCGGCACATCGATGGAAAGGCGGCGCGCCGGCGCAGCGGCGCGCCGCCTTTGCCGGCCCTAGGGATGCTCTGATCCATGCTTCGCAGGTGTCACCCGCGCTGTCTGTTCGCAGGTCACAGGGCCATCGGCGCCGGTAGACGGGCTGTCTGTCAAGACGATGGACCTGTGGCATGCGGACAGACAGCGCGAGCCCCACCACTTTGAATTTGACTTGATGGGGTGATGTCCAGAAGGCCACCTGCGAAGCATTAATCAAAGCATCCCTAGAACTTCACCTTGACGCCGACGTTCCAGAACCGCCCGACGATACCGGCAAAGTCGAAGGTCGGGTTGTACAAGTTGGCCGCATAGTTCAGCGGATCGATCGGCGGCGTGCGATCGGTGAGGTTGTCCACCGACGCCGTCAACGTGATGTGGTTGTTCAATGCGTAACTGCCCACGAGATTGAAGTAGGTGAACGAGGCCATCGTGCAGTTGGGCGCCAGCGGGCCGCCATCGGGCCCCAGCGTGTCGAAGCAGTCGGTGGTACCGGTGACGTCCTGCGCCGACTCATATTCGTGGCTGGTGAAATACGCGGTGAGCGTAACGCTCAACGGACCATACTCGACCGTGTTCGCCCAATTGCCTTTCGTGCGCGGCGTACCGGCACCGGATGACAGGTTGTACGGACCTTGCGTGCCGACATAGCTTTGCACTTGGCCGGCGACGTCCTCCTTCCACTGGAAGATCTGCGTGCCCGATACCTCGCTGATAAACGTCACGCCATTGCTGAAATGGAAGTGTGCCTGGACATCCACATCGACGCCGGTGGTCTTGAGCCAGTTGCCGTTGATGTAGTCGGCACCCACGAAGATCGGACGCGGCGGCGCCGTGGGATGCTGCGGATCGGGCGTATCGAACAAGATGGTGTAGCCCGGCAGGATCGTGCCGGTCTGGTAATAGTTCAGCAGCGCGACACCCGGATCGGCCGGCACGATCACGTTGCTCTTGCGAATGTTGTAGTAGTCGATCGACGCGCTCAGCCAACTGGCAGGCTGCACCACGATACCGGCGGTAAAGCTCTGCGATTTCTCCGGCTTCAGGTTGGGATTGCCGGAACTGCCTTCTTCGAGCGCATAAGGGATGGTGACATAGTTGGAGTAGCCATGTTCTGCCAGATACGATGCCGGCGCACCCTGCGCCTCGACCGAGCTGCTGACAAAGCCGGCGCTGTAGCTGCCGGCGCTTTCGCCAAATTGCGGCGCGCGAAAACCCTTCGAATAGGTTGCACGTATGGCCAGCCAATCGGTGGGCTTCCATTTGAAGCCGGCCTTGGGCGAATAGTCATTGCCCACGCGCGGGTAATGGTCGAAGCGGCCCGAAGCATCCAGCTCCAGCGAATCCAATAGCGGCATGTCGAACTCGGTGTAGATGCCGCTGACGTTGCGGCTGCCGACGATGAAGGTATCGCCCAGGCCCTGGTAGATGCCGCCTGGATTGAGCTGGTTTTCAAGCTGCGATTCATGCCGGAACTGCACACCGCTGGCGAAGCCCAGCGGACCGCCGGGCAGGTCGAACAATTCGCGATTCACGTTGAAGTCGAACACATCCATGTTCGCGTTATTGGTTACCGAATACGGGGGCGCCACCGCGTTGCGCACGGCCGCCGTGTTGGCCGAGGGGTTGGCGAAGTTGTAGCTGCCGTCGGCCACTGCATTGAGCAACCCCTGGTAGCTGATGAAGCCCAGGTTCTCATATTGCATCCACGCGCTGTTGCCCACCAACGACGCTTCATAATTCCAATCGCCCCAGACTCCTTGCAGATCGAGTACGCCGCGCAGGTTGTGGGTATCGGTGCTGGTCTGGTTCGGGATATCGCCGAACTGGTAGTTGATCAAGGCGTATTGCCCCGGGAACGGGTTGGACGGGTTGCCCGGCGGCAGCTCGATGTTGTCGGTGTTGTTGGGTACGGAGCTTTGAATCTGCGCCGGGAACCCGTTGGAGTGAAGCTGCGACTCGTAGTAGCTCAACGATGCATACGCCTTGGTGTTATCGCTGAACTTGAAGGTGAAGCGACCGTACAGGCCGCCCCGATTGGTGAACTGCTGCGCATAGCCGTACTGATTTTGCTGATCCAGTGCGCAATAGCTGCCGGTGTTCGGGCCCGTGCCGGGAACCGTCTCCAACTGGGTGCCATCGACGCACGGGCCAAGCGGCTGGAAGGGGCCGGTAGCCGCGCCGCCCGCCGTCGTGCCGGCGGGGGCTACGGTGCCGACGGTCGAACCATTGGTGTTGAGCGGATTGCCGTTACGAAGATCCGGACCACCGATCCCCGTAAGGTTGGCGCTGTTGAACGGATAGCTGCGACTGCGCAGGGGAATGGCCTGATCCTGCTCCCACTCCGCGCTCAAGTAGGCGTTGTAGTGATCGGTGTCGATATCGCCAATGCCACCCAGCAACGTGGCATTTTTATGGAACCCGCCGCCATGCTGCGAATTGCCGATTTCGGCGCTGCCCTGCACGCCCTGGAACCCGGGCTTGAGAATGATGTTGACCACGCCGGCGATGGCATCGGAGCCATAGATCGACGATGCGCCGTCCTTTAAGACTTCGATGCGCTCGACCGCGGCCAGCGGAATGGTCTGCAAGTCGACGAACGAGCGAATGCCATCGTCCACCAAGGGGTAGCTCGCCGCGCGCTTGCCGTCGATCAATACCAGCGTGGAATTGACCGTGAGGCCGCGCAGCGCAATGCCTGCCGAACCGACCGCAAAACCGGCGTAAAACGCGGGTGGAATGCTGCCGCTGTTATCGGCGGAGATCGAGCGCACCACGTCGGAGATGGTGGTGAAGCCAGAACGGGCGATGTCCTGGGAGGTAATCACCGTCACCGGCGACGGCGTTTCGGTATCGATGCGCGGTAGCGCAGAACCGGTAACCGTGATGGTTTGCAGTTGCTTGGCGCTGGAAGGCGGCGGCGGCGCGGGTTGCTGCTGGGCCGCGTTTTGCGGATTCTGCGGGGAAGCAGCAGGCGTGTCCTGCGCAAAAACGACCCCGGCGGCAGGTGTCAGCAACAGACCTGCCAGCGAAAGTGCAAGCGTCTTACGTTTCATCAGGTGCCCCTCCAAACATGGCCTCGCGAAAGGTTTCGCCGCACGTGCGTCGCCTTTCGATCGGCCGGTGGAAGTTTTCCTGGATCCCTCCAATTCGAGTTCGGTCTAACACATAGAGATCACGTAGACAAGGCTTTAACATTGCGCAAAATATTGCGCGCCGGCAAAACGACAGCTTCCCGCGCCGCACGCCAATGAAACTGGCGTTGTAAACGTTTTTACGGCCAAACGTGTTTCGTCTGCATTCATGCTTCGCAACATATTGCATGACGGCCGGCACGCATTTTTAGCGCGAAGCGCATGCGAGGCATGGGACCGGCGGTGCCGCGCGACGCCGGAAAACAAACGGCGCGCCGGTTGCCCGGCGCGCCGTTCTTCGTGCAGATACGTACAGCTCGTGCTTCGTACCGCCGCCTGCCGCGCAACGCGCGACAGGCGGCGCTGGAAGACGATTAGAACTTCACCTTCACGCCCAGGTTCCACACGCGGCCGAGGATGCCGGCGTAGTCGAACGTCGGGTTGTAGCCGTTGCCCGCGTAGTTGATCGGGTCCAGCGGCGCCTTGCGGTCGGTGACGTTGTCGATCGAGCCGGTCAGCGTGATGTGGTCGTTCAGCTGGTAGCTGCCCACCAGGTTGCCGTAGGTGAACGAGGCCATCGTGCAGTCGGGGATCAGCGGACCGCCATTGGCACCCAGCGCGTCGTAGCACGCGGTGGTACCGGTGATGTCCTGGGCCGACTCGTACTCGTGGCTGGTGAAGTACACCGTGGCGGTCAGGCTGAGCGGACCGTACTCGACGGTGTTGGCCCAGTTGCTGCGCGTACGGGGCGTACCGGCGCCCGAGGACAAGCCGTAGGGACCCTGCGTACCCACGTAGCTCTGGATCTGGCCGCCGATGTCTTCCTTCCATTCGAAGATCTGCGTGGCCTGCACTTCGCTGATGTACTTGATGCCGTTGCTGAACTCGAAATGCGCCTGCATGTCCAAGTCAAGACCGGTGGTCTTCAGCCACTGGCCGTTGATGTAGTCCGCACCCACGAACACCGGACGCAGGGGCGCGTTCGGATGCAGCGGATCGGGCGCATCGAAGGTCATCGTGTAGCCGGCGGGGATCGTGCCGGTGTTCAGGTACTGCGACAGCGCCGTGCCCGGATCGGCCGGGAGGATCACGTTGCTCTTCTTGATGCTGTAGTAGTCCAGCGAGGCATTCAGCCAGCTGAGCGGCTGCACCACCACGCCGAAGGTGAAGCTCTGCGACTTCTCCGGCTTGAGGTTGGGATTACCCGAGCTGCCCTCTTCGATCGAGTAGGGGTTGGTCACATATGCATCGTTGCCGTGCGCGGCAAGGAACGCCGGGGAAGCGCCCAGGCCCTGCACCGAGGTGGTCGTGAAGCCCGCGCTGTAGCTGCCGGCGCTTTCGCCGAAGGCCGGGGCGCGGAAGCCCTTGGAGTAGGTGCCGCGCACCGCCAGCCAGTCGGTCGGCTTCCACTTCATGCCGACCTTCGGCGAGAAGTTGTTGGCCACGCCCGGGTAATGGTCGAAGCGGCCGGAGGCATCCAGCTCCAGGGTATCGAGCAGCGGCGCGTCGAATTCGGAGTAGATACCGCTGACGTTGCGGTTGCCGATGATGCGCGTGGCGCCCAGGCCCTGGTAGATGCCGCCCGGGTTGAGCGGCAGTTCGTCCTGCGCCTCATGACGGAACTGCACGCCGCCGGCGAAGCCCGCCGCGCCGCCCGGGAGATCGAACAGTTCGCGGTTGACGTTGAAGTCGAACACGTCCATGTCCGACGTGTCGGTGGTCGCGTAGGGCGGTGCGATCGAGTTGAGCACGGCCGCGCTGTTGGCCGACGGATTGACGAAGTTGTAGGTGCCGTTATTGATCGCGTTGATCAGGCCGTTGTAGCTGAGGAAGCCGGTCTGGCGGTAGTCGAGCGACTCATGGTTGCCCACCAGCGAGGCTTCGTAGTTCCAGTCGCCCCACTCGCCCTGCAGGTCGAGCACGGCGCGCAGGTTGTGATCGTCGGTGATCGTCTGCTGCGGGATGTCGCCGAACGCGTAGTTGATCAGCGCGTACTCGCCTTGGGACGCGAACGGATTGTTCGGGTTGAGCTGGCCATTGGCCAGGGTCGGCGGCAGTTCGATGGTGTTGGTGTTGACCGGCACCGAGTTCTGGATCTGCGGCGGCATGCCCAGGATGGTGGTCTTGTTCTCGTCGTAGCTCAGCGAGGCGTAAGCCTTGGTGGTGTCGTTGAACTTGTAGGTGTAGCGGCCGTAGATGCCGCCCTTGTTCTGCTTCTGCTGAATGTAGGTGTAGTCAGCCACCTGGTTCTGCTCGCAGTACGTACCCGTGCCCGGACCGGTACCCGGCACCGTGACCTTGGTGCTGCCGGTGCCGCAGGGACGCAGCGGCTGGAAGGGACCGGTGGCCGTGCCGCCGGCGGTGGTGCCGGCCGGAGCGACGGTGCCCCAGATCGAGCCCACGCCCGTGCCGTTGAGGTTGGGGTTGCCCCAGCTGGTGTTCTGGCCGCCGATACCGGTCCAGTTGGCCGAGTTGAACGGATAGTTGCGATCGCTGGCGCGAATCGGCTGGTCCTGTTCCCACTCGACGCTGAAGTAGGTGTTGTAGTGATCGGTTTCCAGGTCACCGGTACCGGCCACCAGCGAGGCTTTCTTGGTGAAGCCGCCGCCATGCTGCGTGTTGCCGACGTCGGCACTGCCTTCCACGCCCTGGTAGCTGGGCTTGAGGATGATGTTGACCACGCCCGCGATCGCGTCCGAACCGTAGATCGAGGAGGCGCCGTCTTTCAGCACTTCGATGCGCTCGACGGCGGCCAGCGGAATGGTGTTGAGGTCGACGAACGAACGGATGCCGTCATCCACCAGCGGGTAGCTGGCCGAGCGCTTGCCGTCGATCAGCACCAGCGTGGAGTTGACCGTCAGGCCGCGCAGCGCGACGCCCGAAGAGCCGGCGGCAAAGCCGCTGTAGAACGAATTGGGGATGGAGCCGCTGTTGTCGGCGGAGAGCGAACGCACCACGTCCGAGACGGTGGTGAAGCCCGTGCGCGCGATGTCCTGGGCGGTGATCACGGTCACCGGCGAGGGGGTTTCCGTGTCCACGCGCGGCAGGGCCGAACCGGTCACGGTGATCGTCTGCAGCTGCTTGGTGTTCTGGGAATTGGCCGATTGGCTCTGCGACTGGTCCTGCGTGGCTGCAGGGGCGGTCTGGGCGAAGGCGGTGCCGGCAATAGGGGCCAGCAATAAACCCGCCAACGAAAGCGCAAGCTTATTCCGAGTCATTTTTCATACCCTCCAAAGGTACAACTGATTGTGATGAGCCCAACTAGCTGTGGGTCAGCAATGGGGGAAGTTGGGCGTGTGGGGACACTTCCCGAGTGTTCCATACCCGCAACGCGTCATACAAGTCCTTAACAACACGTAATTTCTTGCGTGAAGAAATTATGAGACGCCGCCTAAATTTTACGTCTTTAATCGATTGAATTGACTGCATTAAAAAAATTTGCGCCGGCAACCCCAGGTTACCGGCGCATGACAATTCGTAATATATTGCGTAGTTGATAAAGCCTGGTTAACGCGCCAGTACGGCCTCTTTGTGCGCTTTGCGGGCCAGCTCGGCCACGATCCCGACGGCCGCTTCGCGCCCGTCGTACACCGCCCGCACCACCAGGTCCGCCCCCCGCACATTGTCGCCGCCGGCGAAAATCCGGGGGTGGCTGGTCTGCTGCGGCAACCGGCCGGGGCCGCCGGTGAGCACCTTGCCGGAGGGGGACAGCTCGACCCCGTGCGCGGCCAGCCAGGCCGGGGGGCTGGGCAGGAAGCCGAAGGACTGGATGACCACGTCCGCCACGATCTCCGATTCCGTGCCCGGCACGTTTTGCGGTTTCGCGCGTCCGTCGCCCCCGTCCACCAGCTGCGTTTGGATCACGCGCACGCCGCGCACCTGTCCGTGCCCGTTGTCCAGGATGGCCAGCGGCTGGCGATGGAACAGGAAGCTCACGCCTTCTTCGCGGCTGTAGGCCACTTCGCGCGCCGAGCCGGGCATGCTCGCTTCATCGCGGCGATAGACACAGGTCACCGAGGCGGCGCCCAGGCGGATGGCGGTGCGGTTGCAATCCATGCCGGTGTCGCCGCCGCCAAGCACTACGACGTGCTTGTCGCGAAAGTCGAACAGGGAAGCCGGCTCGCCGCGCAGCAGTCGCTCGGTGTTGGCGATCAGGAACGGCAGCGCATCGTGCACACCCTGCAGTTCGCGGCCGGGCAGCTGCGCATCCACAAACGTGTAGGCGCCGGTGCCGATGAAGATCGCATCGTAGTCGTCCAGCAGCGTGGCAAAGGCCACGTCGCGCCCTACTTCGGTACCCAGCCGGAAACGCACGCCCATGCCTTCGAGCACGTCGCGCCGCGTGCGCACCACCGACTTGTCGAGCTTGAAGGGCGGAATGCCGAACGTGAGCAGGCCGCCGATCTCGCGCTGGCGATCGTAGACATCGACCGCGACGCCCGCGCGGCGCAGGCGATCGGCACAGGCAAGCCCGGCCGGCCCCGCGCCGATCACCGCCACGCGGTGGCCGGTTTCGCGCACGCTGGAAAGATCCGGACGCCAGCCTTGCCGCAACGCTTCGTCCGTCACCCAGCGCTCGATGCTGCCGATGGTCACCGAGCCGAAGTCGGTCTGCTCGAGCGTGCATGCGCCTTCGCACAGGCGATCCTGCGGACATACGCGACCGCAGATTTCCGGCAACGGATTGGTTTCGTGCATCAGTGTGGCCGCTTCCAGAATGCGACCTTGTTGCACCAGTTTGAGCCAGTTGGGAATGTAGTTGTGAACTGGGCAGGCATGTTCGCAATAGGGATTGCCGCAGTCGATGCAACGTTCCGCCTGTGTGCCCGCCTGCGGTGCGGCAAAGTCGCCGCCGATTTCGCCATAGCCGAGCACGCGCACCGCCACCGGGACGGTGCGCGGCGGCTGTCGGGGCACGTCGAGAAATTGGAAAAGCTTTGCGCTCATGCCGCCCTCCGCAGCTCTTCGGCCAGTACGGCAAGGCTCGCGGCCTTAGGCTTGACCAGCCAGAATTTGTATTGCAGTCCGCGGAAATCGCGCAGGATCTGCCGACCCCATTCGCTGCCGGTCAATTCGACATGACGGGTCACCAGTTTGCGCAGGTGTTGCATGTAGTTTTCCATCCCCTCGGGCGAAATACGCAAGATATCGACCAGCTCGTGGTTGTAGCAGTCGACGAAATCGCGCTCCAGGTCGAGCACGTAGGCAAAGCCGCCGGTCATGCCGGCACCGAAGTTCAGGCCGACCTTGCCGAGCACCGCAACCACGCCGCCGGTCATGTATTCGCAGCAGTGATCGCCCGCGCCTTCCACCACTGCCAGCGCGCCGGAATTGCGCACGGCAAAACGCTCGCCCGCGCGGCCGGCGGCATACAGCTCGCCGTCGGTCGCGCCGTACAGGCAGGTGTTGCCGATGATCGCCGCGTCCTGGCTCGCATAGGGCGCATCGGCAGGTGGACGCACCACGATGCGTCCGCCCGCCATGCCCTTGCCGACGCCGTCGTTGGCCTCGCCGGTCAGTTCAATATGCACGCCGCCGGCATTCCACGCGCCCAGGCTCTGGCCGGCCGCGCCGACCAGCTTCAATTCGATCGGGTGCGCATCCATGCCGTGGTCGCCGTGCCGGCGCGCGACATCGCCGGACAGGCGCGCACCGATCGCGCGGTCGGTGTTGGCGATGGGGTAGGCGAAACTGCCGCCGCCGGCATTCAATACCGCTTGCGCCGTATCGCGCGCGATGCGCGAGGCAAGCTCGGCGTCGTCGCGCATCGGATTGCGTGCCAGCGCGCACGCGAAGTCGCTGCTTTCGCTAAGGCCCGCGCCGTCGATCAGCGGCGTGAGATCGAGCTTGTGCTGCACGGGCGTGGAGCCGTCCAGCTGTTGGAGCAGATCGGTGCGGCCAACGATCTCGCCCAGCGTACGCGCGCCCAGTTGCGCCAGATGCGCGCGCACGTCTTCGGCGACGAAGGTGAAATAGTTCATCACCATCTCGGGCAGGCCGACGAAGTGGTCCTTGCGCAACACCGGATGCTGCGTGGCCACGCCGGTGGCGCAGTTATTCAAATGGCAAATGCGCAGGTACTTGCAACCCAGCGCCACCATCGGCCCGGTGCCGAAGCCGAAGCTTTCGGCGCCAAGCAACGCGGCCTTGATCACGTCCAGGCCGGTTTTCAGGCCGCCGTCGGTCTGCAGGCGCACGCGCCCGCGCAGGTCGTTGCGGCGTAGCGTCTGCTGCGTTTCGGCCAGGCCCAGTTCCCATGGTGTGCCGGCGTATTTGATCGACGTCAACGGACTGGCGCCGGTACCGCCGTCGTGGCCGCTGACGGTAATCAGGTCGGCGCCGGCCTTGACCACGCCGGCCGCCACCGTGCCCACGCCCGCGTGCGAAACCAGTTTCACCGACACCAGTGCGTCGGGATTCACTTCCTTCAGGTCGTGGATCAGCTCGGCCAGGTCTTCGATCGAATAGATGTCGTGATGCGGCGGCGGCGAGATCAGGCCGATGCCGGGCTTGGCGTAGCGCAGGCGCGCGATGGTGGCATCCACCTTGTGGCCGGGGAGCTGGCCGCCCTCGCCGGGCTTGGCGCCCTGGGCGATCTTGATCTGCAGCACTTCGGCGTTGACCAGGTAGGCGGGCGTAACGCCGAAACGCCCCGACGCCACCTGCTTGATTTTCGACGCGCGCTCGGTGCCGTAGCGCGCGGGATCTTCGCCGCCTTCGCCGGAATTGCTGCGCGCGCCCAGGCGATTCATCGCAATCGCCAGCGCCTCGTGCGCTTCGGGCGACAGCGCACCCAGCGACATGCCGGCCGAATCGAAACGCTTGAGGATGGATTGGACCGATTCGACCTGATCGATCGGCACCGGCATCGCGCTGTGCTTGAGCCCCAGCAAGTCGCGCAAGGCCGATGGCGGGCGATGGTCGACGAAATCGGCGTAGACGCGATAGTCGGCGGGACGGCCCGTGCGCACCGCCTTTTGCAGGCTGGCGATCACGTCGGGGTTGTACATGTGGTACTCGCCGCCGTGCACGTACTTGTACAAGCCGCCCGCGCGCAGCTGCAGCGCTTCGTTCCATGCTTCGGCGGCAAGCAGGCGCTGTTCATGCTCAAGCTCGGCGAAACCCGCTCCGCCGATGCGCGAGGGCGTGCCGGGGAAACACAGCTCCACCACCTCCGGTGCCAGGCCCACGATCTCGAACAACTGCGCGCCGCGGTAGCCGGCGATGGTGGAGATGCCCATCTTGGACAGGATCTTCAACAATCCCTTGCGGATACCGCGCCGATAGCTGCGTCCGATTTCCTGGCGGTCGCCTTCGATGTGCCCTTCACGGCCCAGCTCGAACAGGCTCTGGTAGGCAAGCCACGGATAGATCGCGGTGGCGCCGAAGCCGATCAGGCACGCGAACTGATGCGGATCGCGCGGCGTGGCCGTCTCCACCAGGATGTTGCACTGGCAGCGCAGGCCTTCCTCGATCAGGTGCGCATGCACCGCGCCGGTGGCCAGCAGCGAGTGGATCGGCAATTGTTCGCGCTGCGGATAACGGTCGCTCAAGAACACCAGTGCGCAGCCTTCGCGCACCGTTTTGGCGACCTGCCGGCACAGGCGCCGCAGCGCGGCTTCCAGTCCTTCGTCGGGCGCGTACATCAGGTCGAAACGCGGCGCCGAAGCGTACTGCGGCATCGCCAGCAACTGGCGCAGCTTGCGCTGCGAGAGCATCGGGGAGTTGATCAGGATCTGGCTGGCGTTCTCAGGCTTAAGCTCGAACACATTGCCCTCGGGCCCGATCTGCGTCACCAGCGACATCACCAGTTTTTCGCGCAGGGGATCGATCGGCGGGTTGGTGACCTGCGCGAACGCCTGGCGGAACCGGTCGAACAGCGGCCGCACCTGCCGCGACATGGCGGCGATCGGCGTATCGTCGCCCATCGAGCCGGTGGCTTCGGCTTCCAATTCGGCGATAACCTTAAGCACGGTTTCGCGCTCTTCGCGCGAGAGACCGTACAGCTTCTGGTAGCAGCGCAGCTGTTCGGCCGGCAGCGGTTCGGCGGCGAGCGAGGGATCGATCAGGTCCGATTCCAGATAGCTCACGCCCGCGCGCAGCCAGTCGCGATACGGCGCGCGCTTGCGGTTGATGTCGTCGATGTCGGCATCGCGCAGCAGGCGATGGGTGGCAAAATCCACCGCGATCATTTCGCCGGGCGCCAGGCGTCCCTTGGCGATGACGCGCGCGCTCGGCACGTCCCACAGGCCCGCTTCGGAGGCCACGATCAGATGGTTGTCGTCCGATAGCGCCCAGCGCGCCGGGCGCAGGCCGTTGCGGTCGAGCGTGCACGCCGCGTAGCGGCCATCGCACATCACCAGGCCGGCCGGACCGTCCCACGGCTCGCTATGCAAGGCATAGTATTCGTAGAAGGCCGCAAGGTCTTCGTCGATGCCTTCGCGCGCGGCGAATGCCGGCGGCACCAGCACGCGCATGCTGGCAAGCAGATCCAGCCCGCCGGCGAGCAGCAGTTCCAGCGCGTTGTCGAGGCTTTCCGAATCCGAACCGGTCTGGCGCACGAACGGACCGATGTCGCCCAGCTCCACCAGCGGCGAGCGCCAGATCTGGGCGCGTGTCTGCATCCAGCGGCGATTGGCGCGGATGGTGTTGATCTCGCCGTTGTGCGCCAGCAGCCGGAACGGCTGCGCCAGCCGCCACTGCGGCGTGGTGTTGGTGGAAAAGCGCTGGTGGAACACCACCGCGTCCGCCGCCAGGGCCGGGTGGCGCAGATCGTCGAACACCTCGCGCAGACGTCCCGGTGCCGCCATCGCCTTGTAGCCGATGACCTGTGCCGAGAGCGACACCACATAAAAATGCGGATCCTCGTGCAGCGCGTGCTCGGCGCGGCGGCGCGCGCGGAACAGCGCGCGTTCGAACGTAGCATCGTCCATGTCCGGACCGGCATCGACGAACACCTGCCGCACGTGCGGACGCGCCGCGGCGGCCAGCGGCCCGCAGGCCTGCGCGTTGACGCCCACCTCGCGCCAGCCGGCTACGCGCATGCCTTCTTGGGCGATATGGCGTTCCAGCACCTGGACCGATTCGTGCTCGGCACCTTCCAGGAATACCAGGCCGGCCGCGAAGCGTCCGCCCGGGGCGATGCCCGCATCCGCCGCCAGCGCGCGCAGCCACGACTGCGGGTGATGGATCAGCACGCCGCAGCCGTCGCCGCTGATGCCGTCGGCGTTGACGCCGCCGCGATGGGAAAGTTTGGCCAGTGCCTCGAACGCCGTGTCGACCACCCATGTGCTGGCGCGGCCGTCGATCTGGGCAACCAGACCGAAACCGCAGCTATCGTGTTCAAAACTGGCGTCGTACAAACGCGGCACTACCGGCATGATCAAAATCCTCTGGGCTTTCTCCGGTTCGCGGGGGCGCAAAAGACCTGCCGGTGCGAGGCGGCAGGCGGATGCGAACGAGGCTTGCACCCCGACTTTACGCACAACTTGTGCGTCGCGTCAAAGCCTTCTAGACGTCCAAATGAAAAATCGGCGCCGGTCGTGAGCGTGCGCGCTAACAGACCAGTTGCCCCGCGCAGGCCCGCCAGGCGCGTTATGGCGCCGTTGGAGCCGTCTCGCCGGAACAGTCCAGCTCGGACATAATCGGCACATGCCGATACTTTCCAGCGCCTTTCGCCCACTCCCGTCCGCCTTGATCGCCTGCGCGATCGCCCTTTCCGCTCTTCCATACTGCTCCGTCCGGGCAGCGCAGGACGCCAAGACCCAGGCCGAGCAGGCCCAGACCCGGCAGCAGCTGAGCGACCTGCGCAGCAAGATGCAGGCGCTGGCCAAGGAGCAGGCCGACACCGCCGCCCGTCGCGACAGCGCCAATGCCGTGCTGGCCAGGCAGTCCGACGCCGTCGCCAGCGCTGCCAAGTCGGTGCGCGACACCGACGCCCAGATCGCCGCCAAGCAACAACAGCTCGATCAGTTGCAAACGCAACGAACGGCGCTCAACCAGAAACTGGACAGCCAGCGCGCGGCCATCGCCGACCTGCTGCGCGCCACCTACCAGATCGGCCAGGGCTCGGACCTGCGCCTGCTGCTGGGCGACGAAGACATCGCGCGCATCGCCCGCTCGCTCGCCTACTCCAAATACTTTCAGCAAGACCGTATGCAGAAAGTGCAGGCACTGATGTCACAGCTGAGCACGCTGCAGGATCTGGAAACGCAGATCACCACCGAACAGCAGGCACTGCAGGCCACCCGCGCCCAGCGCGCACAGCAGGCCAGCGCGCTGGAGCAGCAGCGCCAGGCCCAGCAGAAGCTGGCCAGCCAGATTGACGCCCAATACAAGAACCAGGCGCAACGGCTGGCCGCGTTGAAGCAAAACGAGCAGTCGCTCAACGAGCTGATGGCCAAGCTGCAAAAGGCGATGGACGAGGCCGCCCGCGAAGCGGCGCGCCGCTCGCGTCCCAATCCGGCGCTGCCCGGCGGCGAACCGGGCAAGGCGCTGGCCAACATCCGCGGCAACCTGCCCTGGCCGGCCGCCGGCTCGGTGCACAGCTTCGGCAACGGCGTGCTGATCGCCGCACCGCGCGGCAGCGAGGTGCATGCGGTGGCGCGCGGCCGGGTGGTGTATGCGCACTTTTTGCGCGGCTACGGGCAGCTGATCATCCTCAACCACGGCAACGGCTGGCTGAGCATGTACGGCAACAACGAAACCCTGCTGCACGGCGTGGGCGAGGACGTGGCGGCCGGCGAGGCGCTGGGTACCGCCTCGCTCACCACCAGCGACAGTACCGGGGTCTATTTCGAACTGCGCCACGACGGCAAGCCGGTCGATCCGCGCGGCTGGCTGAGCCAGCGGCGCTGATGCCCACGCCCAGTCAACGGCGATCGGCGTATTCTTTAGGACTGAATTCTGGCGGTGTGCAGCGGTCCTACGCACGTCGCCGCGTGATTTTTCTGTGGAGCTGCCCCATGCGTCTTCCCCGCTACTGCCTGCTCGCCCTGATCCTTGCGGCACCCCTGCTGCACGCGCAGGCTGCCCCGCAAACCTCGCCCAAGGCTCCCGCGGAAACGCCGGCGCAGGCCGCCCCGCAGGAGAGCGCAAGCCCGGCCAAGGCATCGAGCAGCGCGGCCGCCGACCAGGTCGATATGGAGGACGTGCGCAACTTCGCCCACGTCTATCAGATCATCCGCCAGGCCTACGTCGAGAAGGTGGACAACAAGACCCTGATGACCGACGCGATCAAGGGCATGCTCGCCGGCCTGGACCCGCATAGCGCCTACCTCGACAAGGAGGGCCTGCAGGAGCTGGACGAAGACACCACCGGCCAATACGGCGGCCTGGGCATCGAGGTAATGGAAGACAACGGCATGCTGCGCATCGTCTCGCCGATCGACGACACGCCGGCCTCGCGCGCCGGCATCAAGCCGGGCGACGTGATCACCTCGATCAACGGCAAGACCATCACGCCCGACAACATCGACGACATGTTCGACGCGCTGCGCGGCGACCCCGGCACCAAGATCACGCTTGGCATCCTGCACGAGAAGGCGCAGCAGCCGGTCAGCATGACGCTGACGCGCGAGCGCATCTCGATGACCAGCGTGAAGGTGCGCGAGCTTGAGCCCGGCTATGTCTACATCCGCATCAGCCAGTTCCAGGACGACACCGCCAGCGACCTGGAAAAAAAGCTGGGCGAGCTGTTGCAGAAAAAGGGGCCGCAGAAGGGCGCCATCCTGGACCTGCGCTCCAATCCAGGCGGCCTGCTGACTGCCGCGGTGAGCGTTAGCGACGACTTCCTCGATTCGGGCACCATTGTCACCACGCGCGGGCGCCTGCCCGATTCCAACCTCACCTTCAGCGCGCACCCGGGCGACCTGCTCAACGGCGCGCCGATGGTGGTATTGACCGACAACGGCACCGCCTCGGCGGCGGAAATCGTCTCCGGCGCACTGAAGGACAACCATCGCGCCCTGATCGTGGGCCGGCGCACCTTCGGCAAGGGCGTGGTGCAGACCGTGCTGCCGCTGGATGCCGACCACGCGGTCAAGCTGACCACGGCGCGCTATTACACGCCCAACGGCACCTCGATCCAGGCCGAGGGGATCAAGCCCGACATTGCGCTGGGCGACCTGACCGTGGCCAAGGTGGACGATTCGAACGACGCCATCAGTTCCGAAGCGGACCTGCCGCACCACCTGGCCAATGAAACGGTGGCCAAGGGTTCGGACATCAACAACGACGGCAGCGCCGAGAACGAAAAACTCGCCACGACCGACTACGCGCTGTCGCAAGCGCTGAACATCCTCAAGGGCCTTGCTTTGCGCCGCGACGCGGGCGTGCCCGTGCCCGCCGCGCATTGAGCAGGCAGGCCCGATAGCCGCCTTCGCATCATCGTCATGGCGGCCGCGGCCGCCATGACCCCATCGCGATCGATACACGCGCCCCTTCGACGAAGCGGGCGCGGTATCTCCATGCGCAGGGGCTTTAGAAATCCTTCGACAGCGTCAGGTACAGGCCGCGGCGCGGCCCGTACTGCGGCGCGCCCACACCCACGCCGGTACCGCTGCGCAGGATGAAACTGCGGTCCAGTGCATTGATCAGCGCCAGCGAGGTGTGCAGCTTGCCGAAGCTGTCCAAGTTGAAGTCGTGCGACACGTCCAGGTTGAGCTGGAAGTACGAGGGCACCGACAGGCCGTTGGGTACCAGGCCGTCTTCACGCAGGCCCGTGCCGAACAGGAAGTCGGTGCCCACCTTGGTACTGTCGTCGATCGCGTAGTTGATGCCGCCCGAGGAGGTGTACTTCTGGTCGTGGTCCAGATGGATATAGTTGTTGGCAATGTAGGCCAGCTCGTCGGGCGCGAAGTTGTACTGGCTGGTGATGACATCCTTGCCCATGGCGCGGCTGAAGGAGAAGTTGAAGTAGGCGGTGACGGGGCCGTTGTCGTAGTTGACGCTGAACTCGTTGCCGCGCACCTTGCCGTACTTGTAGTTGAAGGTAGAATAGATCAGCGCCGTGCCGAACTGGCCTTCGTCCTGCAGGCGGTCGACCTGGCGGTAGTAGTTGTCCAGGCCCACGGTCCAATGCGGACCGATGTTCTGCTGCACGCCCAGGTCGTAGTAGTTGGAACGCTCGGTCAGCGGCGTGTTGTTGCCGTAGTCCTTCACCGCATTGGTGGTGTTGGCAAACTGGGCGATGTTCTCGGTAGAAATAAGCTCGGTCTGCGGCGGCGTGAAGTAGCGCGAATAACCGGCGTGCACGGTGGTGCTGTCGGTGGCCTGCCAGACCACGCCCACGCGCGGGCTCAGCTGGCTCTCTTCGCGGAAGGCCTCGTAGCGATCGCCGCGCAGGCCGTAGTTCAGCGTCCAATTGTCGCTGATGTCCCATTCGTCCTGGATGTAGGCCGCATCGGTCTTGGCCAGGATGCGATCGCTGGTGAAGACGCCAAACGGTACCGTGCTGGCCTGGTTGCCCTCGGCGTCGGTGGGAAATACCAGCGAGGAGGTGTTGGTGTAGGCACGGTCCAGCTCGCTGTACAAACCGTAGCGAAGCGTGTGGTCGCTCGCCCACGGCATCGAGAAATCGGCCTGCAGCGTGGTGGCGCGATCGCCCTGGTTGATCTGTGCTGCGACGCCGTTGAACATCAGGTCGCCGATGTCGTCGGGGTAATACTGCAGGCTGCTGTAGCGCTCGCCCACCGATACCTGGTAGTTGGTGTCGCCGAACTTGCCCTGCAGCGCGACGTTGCCGAAGCGTGTCTGTTCGTCCTGGCGCTCGTCCAGGTCGGCGGAGTTGAAGTTGGTAACGTCCAGGTAGCCGAACTGCGGTGTCTGGTTCGGATTGTTGGGAATCTGGAAGCGGTTGTCGGTGACGCCGAACATCACGCTAAGGCGCGTGTCGTTGTCGATCAGATACGACACGTCGCCGAACGCCTTCACCTGGTTGGTGCGGTCGTGGATCGGATCCTTGCTCGCCGTGGGGTTCTCGATGCCGACGTTGTTTTCCAGGTAGTTGGCGGTAAGGAAATAGTTCCATTTGCCGCTGCCGCCCCAGATCGAGGCAAACGGATTGACCGTACCGTAGGAGCCGCCGGTGATGCCTACCGTGCCGCCATTACCCAGGTCCGCGCCGGTCTTGGTGGTGATATCCACCACCGCCGCAGTGCGTTCGCCGTATTGCGCCGGTAGCGCGCCGTCCAGCAGCGTGACGCTCTGGATCGTGCGTGGATCCAGCGTCTGGCCGAAGCCGGAAATCGACTCGGGAATCATGATGCCGTTGATGCGGTATTGCAGATTGGCGTGGTCGCCGCGCACGTGCAGCTGGCCAAAGGAGTCCTGCACCACGCCCGGCGCCTGCAGCAGCACCTGGTTCATCGGCGTGGAATCGCCTAGCGGCAGCGCCTGGATGTCCTTGGCGGAAATCACGTACTGGCTGCTGCCGGTACCGGGCGACAGTGAATTGCGCGCTATGTCCAGCGCCGCATTCACGTTCACCGCGCTCAGCTGCTTGGCCTTGGCGCGGCGATTGCGGTTGCCGCTGCTGTCGTTGTCGTCCGCCGCGGCGTCATCACCCCCCACCGTGCCGGCCGGTTGCGTGGCGGGCGCCGTGGCCGGCGACGCGGCGGGAGCCGTGGTGGTGGCGGTACTGGCATAGCTGGCCGCGGTGTACAGCGCGAGGCTCAGGCCAAGGGCAAGCGGAGACAATTTCATGCAAAAGGGTTCCGGGGCGGCATGGTCGGGGAATCAAGCTCGATATGTTATAACATTTCCGTCACGAGCCTGCGCCCGTCCCAGAAGTCATGCCCGCCTTGTTCTCCCGGCCCCGGCCGCCGGATGTGCGCGGTTCACCCGGCTCTCATCGGAAAGTCGCGCGCGCGGACTATGATCCGGGGCATCCCGACCAGGAGCACGGCATGACCGAGCCCACCGCCTCCCCCGCCCATCTCCCGGCTGTCATCCAGCAGGACGAAGCCAGCAACCGGGTCACGCGGGCGATTATCGATTTCGTCAGCCAGATCCCCGACAGCAAGGTGCACGGCGCCGCCGATCCGGACGCCCAGGCGCGCCGCCTCACCGGCCGCGCCGCGCAGCGTGCCGCGCTCACTGCCGGCACGCTGGCGCTACCGCCGGGGCCGCTGGGCTGGCTCACCATCCTGCCCGAACTGATCTCGATCTGGAAAATCCAGGCACAGCTGGTCAGCGACATCGCCGCCGCCTACGGCAAGCACGCGGAGCTGGGCCGCGAGCAGATGCTGTGGTGCCTGTTTCGGCACACCTCCGCGCAGGCGTTTCGCGACCTGGTGGTGCGGCTGGGCGATCGGTTGATCTTCCGGCGGCTCTCCTACGGCGTGATCGAACGGGTGGCCAAGCAGATCGGCGTGAAGGTCACCCAGCGCGCGCTGGGCGAAGGTCTGTCGCGCTGGATGCCGGTGATCGGCGCGATCGGCGTGGGCGGCTATGCGTATTACGACACGCGCCAGGTGGCAGCCACCGCGATCGCGATGCTCAAGAACGAGATCGGCGTCGCCGACGATACGACACCGGTGCATGCGGTGGTGGTATCGCAAGAAGTCCCGGCTACGCGCGAACACCGCGCGCAGGGATGACGCCGCGCACCGTTTGCGTCAAGCTGCGCGCCGACGCCGTTAGTGGAGCCCCGGCATGAGTACGTTGCATGCGCGACCGGTCGCGCTGATCACCGGCGGCGCCAAACGCGTGGGCGCGGTGCTCGCGCGCAGCCTGCATGCCGCCGGCTACGACCTGGCGCTGCATTGCCGCCATTCGATCGCCCAGGCCCAGGCGCTGGCCGCCGAACTGCACGCGCAACGCGCCGACAGCGTACTGATATTGCAAGCGGAGCTGGCCGACATCCCGGCCCTGTCCAAACTGGTCGACGACACGCTGTCACGCTACGGACGCCTGGACGCGCTGGTCAACAACGCCTCGGCGTTCTATCCCACGCCGATCGGCCACGCGGACGCCGCGCAATGGCACGAGCTGTTCGCCTCCAATGCGCAGGCGCCGTTCTTTCTTGCGCAGGCCGCATTGCCGGCCCTACGCAGCGCGCACGGCGCGATCGTGAACCTGGTGGACATCTACGCCGAACGCGCGATCGCCGACCACCCGATCTACGTAATGGCCAAAGGCGCGCTGGCCGCGATGACGCGCACGCTGGCGCTGGATCTGGCGCCGGAGGTCCGCGTCAACGGCGTCGCGCCCGGCGCGGTGCTGTGGCCCAGCGACGGTAAGTCCTACGACGACCAGGCGGCGATGATGGCGCGCACGCCGCTGGGCCGCGCCGGCACGCCCGAAGACGTCGCCAGCGCGGTGCTATGGCTGCTGCGCGACGCGCCCTTCGTCACCGGACAGATCATCCGCGTGGACGGCGGGCGCAGCGTGTCGATCTGATCAGTAGCGCGAACGGAACGCGCTTTCCAGCATGGCCTGATCGAAGCCGCCGCCGGTTTCCCCTTCGTCCACGAAGCGATACAGGGCGACGGCGTAGATCACCTGCAGCGACGACTGCACCATGCCCAGCAGCGCCAGACCGATAAGCGCCAGCGCGAACACCAGCACCATCAGCGCGATCGAATGCGCACTGGCCGCGGCCATCACCAGCAGCACCACCACAAGCACGGCCGCCATCGTGATGAAACCGAAGGCAAAGCCAATGCCGGCGTTGCCGATCAGGTTTTCGCCCCAGCTTCGCTTGAGCAGTTCCACGCTGCGCTGCACGGCTTGCAGCGGTCCCACGTCTTCGTTCGCCAGCACCGGCACGACCAGAAACGTGGCCACCGTCCAGGCCAGGCCGAGCATGCCCACCACGAGGCGCCCAAGCCAACCGGCGCGCTGCTGCAGGCTGCGCAGCAGTGCGCCCACGGTGGCGGCAATCACCGCATAGCCAAGAATGGAGCCCAGGCGCGAACGCGCCGCCGCCAGGCCGTCGGAGACGCTCGCCTCATCGCCGCGCAAACGCGCCGTCGCAACGCTGGCCAGGGCCGTATTGAAGAAGATGATGACCGTGTACTGCGCCAGATAAAACAGGAACAGAAATACATAGTGCGACGGCGCGACATGATGCGCCATGCCGTAGGAACGGATGCGCTCGTCGTTGAGATACTCGATGCCCACCGGCGTAAGAAACGTCGCCGCCACGATCAACGTGCAGATGCCCGACAACAACGGAAACACGAGCAGCGATTTGTCCGAGCGCAACACCTGCGCGCTCGCTTTCAGCAATGCCCAACTGCGTGCGAACTTGCCCGCCATGATCATCCCCCTGTGATGTCCCCGCGTACCAGCATAGCGCCTATCGCGCCGATGCGCCGGGCACCTTGCGCAAGTCTTACGCCTGCAGGGGTTCGATGACCAGCGGCTCGCGTTCGGCGGGAAACTCCGCCCATAACTGCGCCATCGTGCGTCCGCTCACCGGGTGATGCAGCGTGGGCGCGATGTCGGCGATCGGCTTGAGCACGAACGCATGCTTGAGCTCCTTGCGCGGAATATCCAGATGCCCCGCGCCCTGCGTCACCAGATCGTCGTAAAGCACGATGTCCAGGTCGAGCGTGCGGTCGGCGTAGCGCGGCACGTCGCGGCGGCGGCCATGGCGGTCTTCCAGCGCGTGCAGCCAGTCGTTCAGCGCGGCGGGCGAGAGATCGGTGTCCAGGCCCACGGCGAGGTTGATGAAGTCGGGCCCGTCGAATCCGACCGCGGCGCTGCGATAGGCCGGCGACACGTCCAGCGCGCCGAAACGCGCACGCAATGCGTCCAGCGCCGCCGGCAGATAACGGTGCGGGTCCTGGTTGGAACCCAGGCTCAGATAAACCCGAGGCATCAGTCGGGCCGCTTGCCGCGTTCGATACACACGCCCACCGCCTTCGCACCGCGCACGGCACCGGGCTTGGAGAGTTTGAGCCGCACCCACGCCACGCCGAATTCGTCGCGGATGATGCCGGCGCAGCGCTCGGCCAGCGTTTCCACCAGGCCGAAGCTGGATTGGCCCACATAGGTGATCAGCCGCTTGGACACGTCCTTGTAATTGAGCGTGTGCGCGATGTCGTCGCTGGCGGCGGGCACGGTGTTGTCGAACGCCATCTCGATGTCCAACGACAATGTCTGGCGCACGCGCCGTTCCCAGTCGTAGATGCCGATGACGGCGTCGATGCGCAGGTCTTCGATGAAAACAATATCCATGCGTGCTCGCAAATGCGGCGCGGTCAGGCCGCGGGTGGCAGGGTTTGCAGGTCCCAGCGTGGAAACACCTGCACCGATGCGTCCTGATGCTGGCCGTGCGCAAGACGGATCGCGCCGGCCAGCGCGATCATCGCGCCGTTGTCGGTGCAAAACTGCAGGCGCGGAAAATAGGTCTTGAAGCCGTCCTTCGTCCCTGCCGCGGCCAGTTCTTCGCGCAGGCGGCGGTTGGCGCCAACGCCACCGGCGATCACCAGCCGCCGGCTGCCGGTTTCGGCAAGCGCGCGGCGGCATTTGATCAACAGCGTGTCGACAATGGCTTCCTCGAAAGCCCGCGCGATGTCGGCGCGGGTCTGTTCGCCCTGGTCGGACTGCTGCCAGGCCAGCAGTACCTGGGTCTTGAGGCCCGAGAAGCTGAAATCCAGGCCGGGGCGATCGGTCATCGGGCGCGAGAAGCGGAACACGCCAGGACGGCCGCTGCCCGCCAGCGCCGCCAGCGCGGGGCCGCCGGGGTATGGCAGGCCCATCAGCTTGGCGGTCTTGTCGAACGCCTCGCCCGCCGCGTCGTCAAGGGTATCGCCCAGAATCCGGTAGTGACCGACCGCCTGCACGTGCACCAGCATCGAATGGCCGCCGGAGACCAGCAGCGCCACAAACGGCGGCTGCGGCGGATCATCCTCCAGCAGCGGCGCCAGCAGGTGGCCTTCCATATGATGGACGCCGATCGCCGGCACGCCGAGTGCCCACGCCATCGCGCGGCCGGTGGCGGCGCCCACCAGCAGCGCCCCGACCAGACCGGGGCCGGCGGTATAGGCCACGCCGCCAAGCTCGGCGGGGGTCAGCCCCGCCTGCGCCAGCGCCTCGCGCACCAGCGGCAGCAGCTTGCGCACGTGGTCGCGGCTGGCCAGTTCCGGCACCACGCCGCCGTAATCGGCGTGCAGCTTGATCTGGGTGTACAGCGCATGCGCCAGCAGGCCATGCCCGGGCGCACGCGGCTCCCAGCGCAGCAGCGCGACGCCCGTTTCGTCACAGGACGTTTCGATACCCAGGATGGGACGAGGTGCGGCGGCAGGGGTCATGAGTTGCCAAGTGGGGCGATGGGCGGCCGGGCCAAGGCACGTGCGGGCCGGGCACCAGCTCGATTCAGCTTCAAATGGTATCGGCAAACGCGGCAACCCGCATGCGCACGCCGCGAAGCGGGGGTGAGCGCGGGTTCTTTGCGCCCGGCACTTTGAAATCTTTACGCCTCTGAGGGTATACTTCGCGGCTCGCCCGCTTCATGCGGGCCTGTTTATCATCCGGAGTTTCCATGCCCAGCGTAAAAGTCCGCGAGAACGAACCGTTCGAACTCGCCCTGCGCCGCTTCAAGCGCACCTGCGAAAAGGCCGGCGTCCTGGCCGAGACCCGCAAGCGCGAGTTCTACGAGAAGCCGACCCAGGAACGCAAGCGCAAGCGCGCCGCCGCCGTGAAGCGTCACCTGCGCCGCCTGTCGCGCGACGTTTCGCGCAAGACGCGCCTGTACTGAGCGCCGTCCGCCCCGGCGGACCCGCTGTTCAGCCGCGTTTTGTTCAGCCGCGTTCCGCGCTGAACCATCAAACCGCTCGCAGCCGGCGCGTCCATTCGCAGCCGCTGCCAGCCAGGCACTTGCACTGGCCGACGTTGCTCCGCAGCGTCGGCTTTGTGCTTTGCGCGTTCCGAAGAGGAATCTTCCCATGAGCCTGAAACAGCAACTCACCGAAGACATGAAGACCGCCATGCGCGGCGGCGACAAGCACCGCCTGGGCGTGATCCGCCTGGTGCTGGCGGCCATCAAACAGCGCGAAGTGGACGAGCGGATCGAGCTGGACGACACCCAGACCCTGGCCGTGCTGGAAAAAATGCTCAAGCAGCGCAAGGACTCGGTCACCCAGTTCGTGGCCGCCGGCCGCGAAGACCTGGCCGAAGTCGAACGCGCGGAAATGGTCGTGATCGACCAGTACCTGCCCGCCAAGCTCAGCGACGAGGAGATCGACGCCATCATCGCCGCCGCGATCGCCGAAACCGGCGCCAACAGCGCGCGCGACATGGGCAAGGTGGTCGGCGTGGTGAAAGCCAAGGCCGCCGGCCGTGCCGACATGGGCCAGGTGTCCGCGCGCATCAAGGCGCGCCTGGGCGGCTGAACCGCACGGCGGCGCCTCGCCGTCGGCGGCACACCTTCACATCGGGCCCGGCTCGGTTAGGCTACGGTCTGGCCAAGGACATCGCGGACAGGAGCACCCATGCATCTGATCAAATGGGCCATCATTTTCGGCCTGGTGTCGCTGGTATCGGGCTGGCTGGGCTTTGGCACCTTGTCCGGCGTGACGGGTACGATCGCCAAGGTACTGTTCGCGATCTTCCTGGTGATCTTCCTGATCGTGATCCTGGCGGTGATCGGCCTGATCCACCTGCTGTAACCCGTGCCAGACCATGCGGGCACCCTCCGCGGCCGTCCGCATCATTGGCGTGGCCACGCCCGATGCTTCCACCCAAGCGCATTTGCGTACGCGACCGAGCCATGATGCCCATGGCAGGTTGCGTTGGCGTGGCCGCCATGCGGCAGCGCGCGGCCTGGCTTGGCAGCCGGCCAAGCCGGCGCCACGCACGACCACCTGACAGCCACGCCAACGCAACGCGGACTACGCCAATAGTGTGAACAGGCCCTAGACTAAACCGATCATGCGCGGCCGCATCCCCGACAGCTTCATTGACGAACTGCTAGCCCGCGTCGACATCGTCGACGTGATCGAGCGGCGCGTGCCCATGAAAAAAGCCGGCCGCGAATGGACCGCCTGCTGCCCGTTCCATAACGAGCGCACGCCTTCGTTCTACGTCAGCCCCGCCAAGCAGTTCTTCCACTGCTTTGGCTGCGGCGCGCACGGCAGCGCGATCAAGTTCCTGATGGATTACGAGCGGCTGGAATTTCCGGACGCGGTGGAAGAACTGGCCCAATCCGTCGGCTTGAAGGTTCCTTACGAAGGGGCGCGCGACAACGCGCCGCGCGAGGACAAAACCGACCTGTATGCCGTGCTCGATGCCGCCGCCCGCTGGTACGAGGGCGAGCTGCCCAAAAGCGCCGATGCCAAGGCATATTGCGCCAAGCGCGGCCTGGATGCCGAAACGATGGCGCGCTTTCGCATCGGCTGGGCGCCGGCCGGCTACGACGGCGTGATCCGCGCGTTGGGCAACAGCGACAAGCGCATGCAACTGCTGACCGAAGCGGGCATGGTCGCCAGCAGCGAGCGCGGCAGCAAGTACGACCGCTTCCGCGAACGGTTGATGTTTCCGATCCTCGACCGGCGCGGCCGCGTGATTGCCTTCGGTGGCCGCATTATTTCCAGCGCGCCGCCTGCGGGCGAAGATCAAGAACCTGCCCGCACTTCTCAACAAGGTACAGGCCCCAAATACCTCAACTCGCCCGAAACCCCGCTGTTCCACAAAGGCCGCGAGCTGTTCGCGCTGTGGCAGGTCAAGCAAGCCAACAGCCATCTGGCGCGCATCGTGGTGGTGGAAGGCTACATGGACGTCATCGCACTGCACCAGGCAGGCCTGCCGATCGCGGTAGCCACGCTCGGTACCGCGACCACGCCCGAGCACACCGAAGTATTGTTCCGCGCCGCGCCCGATGTGGTGTTCTGCTTCGATGGCGATCGCGCCGGCCGCTCCGCCGCCTGGAAGGCGCTGGAATCGGCCCTGCCCCGCCTGCGCGACGGCCGGCAGGCCTATTTCCTGTTTCTGCCCGATGGCGAGGATCCGGACACGCTGGTACGCAAGGAAGGCAAGGAAGGCTTCGAAAAGCGCCTGCGCGAAGCCACGCCGCTGTCGGAATATTTCTTCGGCGAACTTGCGCACGACGTCGACATGGCCAGCCTCGATGGCCGCGCGCGGCTGGCCGAGCGCGCGCGGCCGCTGATCGCGCGCCTGCCCGACGGCGCCTTCCGCGACCTGATGGCGCAGGAACTGGAAAAGCGCAGCGGTGCGCGCGCCGTGCTCGAACCCGATGCCGGCATGCGCCGCGCAGTGCAGCGTCCGGTCGCCGTGCAGCGCTCCCTGGTGCGCAGCGCCATCGCGCTGCTGCTGGCACAGCCCGGGGTCGCCGACCAGGTCGAAAAGCCCTACGGTTTCCTGCGCCTGGACAAACCCGGGGTAGAACTGCTGGCCGAACTGCTGGACACCGCACGCGCGCGTCCGGGCATCAATCCGGCGATGCTGGTGGAACATTTCAGCGAGCGGCCCGAATACGCGTCACTGCAGAAGCTGATGGCCGCGACCGTGGTCGGCGAGCCCGAGGCGCAGCGCATCGAATTCCTCGACGCGCTGCTCAAGATGCAGCAGCAGGCCATCACGCAGCGACGCGACGCGCTGGTCAGCAAGAACCGCGAGGGCGCGCTCAGCGATGCCGAAAAAGCGGAATTGCGCGAACTGCTGGCCGCACGCGTACCTGCACCCGCGGCGTCTTCATGAGTAAGATCCCCGTTTCGCCGGACGCGCATGCCCGCGCCGGCTTCACTACCAAGGGCCGCGGATGGATCTGCTTGAACGCCTGATCACGATTTTCGCCGAGAACGGCTACGTTGCAGTGTTTCTGGCGCTGCTGCTGTGCGGCGCGGGCATTCCGATTCCCGAGGACATCACCCTGGTTGCCGGCGGCGTGATCGCGGGCCTCGGCTACGCCAACGTGCACATCATGGCCGGCGTAACGATGGCTGGCGTGATGATCGGCGATGCGGGCATGTTTCTGCTCGGCCATCACTTTGGCGTGCACATGTTGCAGTGGCGCCCGATCGCCCTGCTGATGCCGCCGCGACGCTACGCGAAGATGCAGCAAAAGTTCGAACGCTTCGGCAATCGGCTGCTGTTTTTCGCGCGCTTCCTGCCGGGCATGCGCACGGCGGTCTACATCACCGCCGGCGCCACGCATCGCGTGACGTTCGCGCGGTTCCTGCTGATCGATGGCCTGGCCTCGCTGATCAGCGTGCCGCTCTGGGTGTACTTGGGCTATTTCGGCGCGAACCGCCGCGAATGGCTCAGCATGTGGATTCGCCGCGGACAGGGGAGCCTGTGGGTAGTGGGCGCGGTGATCGTGCTGGGCACGCTGGCGCTGTGGTGGTACCGGCGCACGCGCAAGGCCCGCCCGCAGGTTTCCACAACCGCAGGGCCGTCCAGACGTCTGGATGGCCTTTGACGGTTACTTCGAGGATACGGCAATGTCCTGCCGGTGCCACCAGCCGCCGCCCAGTGCCTGGAACAGGGCCACCGAATCGGCATAGCGGTTGGCGCGCGCCTGGATCAATGCAAGCTGGGCCTGGCTGTAGGTCACCTGCGCGTTGAGCAGGGCGACCATGCTGATGTCGCCCAGCGCGTACTGCCGTTGCGCGATGTCGAGGCTGTGCGCAGCGGCGCGTTCGGCGCGTGCAGTGGCGGCCATGGCGTCGGCATCGGACTGGATCGCGTGCAGCGTATCGGCGACGTTTTGCAGCGCCGACAGCACCGTGCTGCGGTACTGCTCCGCGGCCTGCCGGTAAGCCGCTTGCGCCGCGCGCTGGCGATGCAGCAAGGTACCGCCGGTGAAGATCGGCGCGGTGATGCCGGCACCGATGTTCCAGAAGCCGGTGCCCGAGCCGAACAAGTTATGCAGCTGATCGGCCGCGCTGCCCCAGTTGGCGGTGACGTCGATGTTCGGCAGGCGCGCGGCGAACGCCACGCCCACCTGCGCGCAAGCAGCATGCAGGTTCGCGTCGGCCATGCGCACATCCGGACGCTGCTCCACCAGCCTGGCCGGCAGGGTCAGCGGCAGATCCTGCGGCAACTGCAATCTATCGAAATTGAACTGCGCCGGTACGTCCTGATCCGGCGATCGACCCGTCAGCACGGCGAGCAGATCGCGTTGTTGCGCCAATTGCTTCTGCAGCGGCGGCAGTGTTGCGCGCGTCTGTTCCAGGGTTGCCACCTGCGCGGCGATATCGGCATCGGCCATGTCGCCAAGCGCGAGTTGCGTGCGGTTGGTTTTAAGGATCCTGGACTGGCTGTCGACCATGTCCTGCGTGGCGGCGATCTGCGCGCGCAGCGACGCTTCGTTGATGGCGGCGTTGACCACGTTCGAGGTCAATGTGAGATACGTCGCCTCGATCTGAAACCGCTGCGCATCGGCCTGCGCCGCCAGCGATTCCACCTGGCGCCGGTTGGCGCCCCACAGATCCGGCGCGTAGGAAATGCTCAACTGCGCGGTGGTAAGGTTGTAGAGCGTGCTGTTGGAAGCCACGTTGCTTGAGAGCACCTGGCCGGTCTTTTGCCGCGTCGGGTCCACACCCGCACTGACCTGCGGGTAATACGCACCGCGCTGCGCCTTCACATTCTCGATCGCCGACACCAGCGCCTGCTGCGCGGCCGCCAGGTCAGCATTGTGCTTGATCGCATCGTCGATCAGGCCATTCAGCGGTTCGGAGTGAAACACTGTCCACCATTGGCCGGGAATGTCCATGCCCTGCACCAGTTGCTGGGCCGTGCCGCCGGGCGCCTGCGTCGATGCGGTGACCTTGGGCAGCGGCGTGGACGTGTAGCCCTGCGCCGTCGGCGCCGCGGGACGATGGTAGTTTGGCCCCACCGCACAGGCGCCAAGCATCAGGGCGATGCCCAAGGTAAGCGCGCCGTGCCCGGCCCGCCACGATGCCATGTTCTTGATGGCGTGCATGATCAGATCTCCGCCGCCGACGGTGGGTGGCCGAAGCGATTGTTGATGAAATTCTCCAGGCCGAAATACAGGCTGGGCAGGATGAACAGCGTCAACATCGTGGCGATGGGCAAGCCGCCCACCACCACCGTCGCCAAGCCGCGCTGCACGTCGGTACCGATACCGGTGGCCAACGCCGCGGGCAGCATGCCGATACTCGCCACCGTGGCGGTCATCAGTACCGGACGGAAGCGTTCGGTAGCGCCCACCAGCACCGCCTCGAACAGCGACAGTCCTTCTCGTCGCACCCGATTGATGTTGGATACCATGATGATGCCGTTCTGCACCGCCACGCCGAACAAGGCGATAAAGCCCACGGCGGTGGCGATGTTCAGCGTTTCGCCGCGCAAATGCAGCGCGATCAGGCCACCGACCGTGGCCAGCGGCACGACCCCGAGCACGAGCACCGCCTGATGGAACTTGCCGAATTCGGCAAACAGCAACACCGCCATGATCGCCATCACCATGCCCATCACCACGATCAGGCGCGCTTGTGCACGCTCCTCGTTCTCGAAATTGCCAGCCCACTCCAACCGGTACGCGTTCGGGTCGAAATGCACTTTTTCGGCGATCTGCTTCTGCGCGTCGGCCAGGTAGTCGGACAGTGCGCGGTCGCGGTTGTCGATGCGAATGGTCAGCTCGCGATGGCCCATCTCATGCGCAATGGTGCTTTCGCCCATGGCCAGCCGGATGTGCGCCACCTGCTTGAGCGGCACCTGCGCACCGCTGGCCGATGTAAGCGGCAACTCGCCCAACGCCTGGAGATTGTTGGCCACGTCGTTGGATACGCGCGCGGTAACGTTGTAGATGCGATCGCCCACGTAGACCTGCGTGATCGGCGCGCCACCGATGGCCGTCTGAATCAGATGCGTGATGTCGTCCACGTTGATGCCATAGCGCGCCGCCGCTTCGCGGTCGGCGGTGATGGTGAGCTGCGGAATCGGCGGCTCCTGGAAGATGGAGGCTTCGGCGGTGCCGCGCACGCCCTGCAGCACGTCCACGATCTGGTCGCCGATGCGACGTAGTTCCTTGAAGTCGTCGCCGTAGATGCGCAGCACCAGCGGGCTGTGCGCACCGCCGATCATATCGTTTTCGCCATCGACGATCGGCTGGCTGATGCCCACGCTGATACCGGGAATCTGATCCAGGCGCGCGCGGAACTTGCGCAGGAATTGCGCCTTGTTCTCGCCGTGCCAGGTGCTATACGGCGTCAATCCCACGGCCGCTTCCACGTGCGAGGGCGTCCACGGATCGGTACCGGAGTCATTGCGCCCCAACTGCGTGACGACGTAGGACACTTCGGGGAATTCACGCACCGCCTTGCGCAACTGGGCCGTCATCGCACTGGCCTTGTCCAGCGACAAACCGGTCGGCATCTGCACCTGCAGCCACAAGGACCCTTCATCGAGGTCGGGAAGAAATTCGCGGCCGATCGTCGCACCAAGAATCAGCACGCCGCAGAACGCCACGATGGCGACCGCATAGGCGATCGGCAAGCGGTGCAACAATTTGCCCAGCGTATGGGTAAAGGCGTTCTGCAACCGCTCCAGCGGCTTGTTGTGGAACAGCTTGCGCGGCTTGCGCAATGCCAGGTACGCCAGCGCCGGCGTCAACGTCACCGTGCACAGCAAGGCCGCCAGCAACGCGTAGCCCACCGTGAAGGCCATCGGCCGGAACAGTTTCCCTTCGGCGTGCTCGAACGCAAACAGCGGCAGGTAAGCGGTGACGATGATCAAGGTGGCAAAGAAAATCGAGCGGCCCACATGGCCGGTGACCAGCATCACGTCGTCTTCGGTAAGTACTTCGGCAGGTTTCATCTCGCGCTGGCGCAGGATGGCCTCAGTTACCACGATCGCTCCGTCAACGATCACGCCGAAGTCGATCGCGCCAAGCGAAAAAAGGTTCGCCGACATGTGCGTAAACTGCATCAGGATGAACACCGTCACCAGCGACATCGGAATCGCCACCGCCGCCACCAGCGCCGAACGCGGGCTGCCCAGGAACAGGATCAGCACGATGCAGACCAGGCCGATGCCTTCCATGACGGTGTGAAAGACTTTTTCCTTGGTCGCGTTGACCAGGTTGTCGCGATCGATGTACGGAACGATTTTCACGTCCTGCGCCGTGAGCTGCTTGTTCAGTTCATCCACCTTTGCGTGGATGCCTTCGAGTACGCGCGAGGGGTTGTCGTACTTCAACAGATCGCAGATGCCCTCGATCGTATCCGGATTATTGTCCTTGCCCAGGATGCCCTCGCGCACCTGATGCCCGTAGCGCAGTTTGCCCAGGTCGCGCACCAGCACGGGCACGCCGTTGTTCTGGGTCACCACCACCTCGCCCAGATCCTTGAGCGAATGCACCATGCCGATGCCGCGCACGATGTAGGACTGCTCGCCGCGCGTGATGCGCCCGCCGCCCGCGTTGGACGTGTTGGCGGCGATCGCGGCCGTCACCTGGTTGACGCTCACCCCGTAGTGCAGCAATTGCCTGGGATCGAGCTCAAGCTGGAATTCCTTGGTGAAGCCGCCGAAATTGTCGACGTTGATCACGCCCTGCACTTGCTCCAGCGCCGGGATCACCACCCAGTTCTGGATCTCCGACAGCTGCATGAGATTCTTGCTGTTCGATTCCAGCGTGTAACGATAGATCTCGCCGGCCGGGCCGCTGACCGGATCCAGCCCCGGCGTGATGCCCGGCGGCAGGGTCGCCTGGCTGATGTGTTCCATCACGCGCTGGCGTTCCCAGTAATCGTCGGCGCCGTCCTTGAATACCAGCGTGATCAGCGACAGGCCGAAAGTGCTGCTCGAACGCATCGCCACCAGGCCCTGGGTATTGGCCAGGCTGCGCTCCAGCGGTGTGGTGATCTGCTGTTCGATTTCTTCGGCGGCCAGCCCCGGCACCTGCGTGGTGACCTGCGCGGTGACGTCGCTCAGTTCCGGATACGCCTCGATCGCCAACTGCGTCCAGGAGTAATAGCCAAAGCAGATGACCAGCGCCGTCACCACGATGAACAGCGTGCGCTTCTCGAAGCAGAAGCGGAAGAGCCGATTAATCATTGAGCAGCACTCCGCCCCTGACGACCACGCGATCGCCAGCCTTCAAGCCCTTCAGCACCCGCGTGCCATCGCTCTCGTCGTAGCTCAGATCGACGGCGCGGCGCTCGAACGTCCACGGCGACACTTCCACGAACACGGTGGTGCTGTCGTTGTTCATCACCAGCGCCGATTCAGGCACGAACACCTGCGCCGGTTGGGGAATGTCGATGCTCGCCGTGGCGAACATGTTGGGCTTGAGCCGGCCATCGGGGTTGGCGAAAGCCACGCGCACCAGGTCGCGCCGCGTGTCCGGCTGCAGCACGGGGCTGACGAAGCTGACGCTGCCGTGGAATACCTGGCCCGGATAGGCCCAGAGCGTGGCATCCACCGCCTGGCCCTTGGCGATCAATCCCGAATCGATTTCCGGCACGTTGGCGGTGATCCACACCATGTCCAGGTTCGAGATGGTCATCATCGCGGTGGTGGGATCGTTGACATAGGTTCCCGGTGCCACCGAAAGCGCCGTGACGTAACCGCTGATGGGCGCCGTCACCTGCATGGGACGCGCGGTGCTGGCGTCGGGCGAACCGCTCAATGACACAAGGCGCGTGCGTGCGCGGTCGTATTCGGCCTGCGCCTGGTTGAAGCCGCTCTGCGCTGCCTCCAGGTCTTTGGCCGCACTGCCGCCGGCAGCTTTTACCCCGCGCGCGCGATCCAGCGCTTTCCTGGCCAGATCCAGCGCATCGCGCGCCTTCACTACGTCGGCGTTGGCTTGGGCCATGTCGCCCGAATCGACCACCGCCAGCAACTGGCCGCGGTTGACCCGATCGCCCAGGCCCACCTTCAGCTCGACCACCTTGCCGGTCAGCGCGGGCAGCACGTTGGCGGTGCGTGCCGGGTCCGCTTCCACATTGGCGGGAAACGCCATGGCGTGCGGCGCGGCCCGCACCTGCACCGGCTGCACCACCAGCTCCTTGCGCAGCGGGGAATCGGCGGGCACCTTCAACAAACCGTGATCCACGGTGAAGGACGGCGGGGCTTGGACATCGTCGCTGGAGCCGCGCGAGCAGGCGGCCACGCCCAGTGCCACGGCAATGGCTACGGATACTCGCAGTCCATGGGTCGTCAGATGAAACATAGGGATTTCCCTTCGGCTTGACGCTCGAATGCGTTTTCTGCAACCACAAGGCCACAGAGCTGTTGCAAAACGGTGAAGGGCAGGCAGGTCGCTGCGTTTGAACGACCTGGCGTATCCCGGAACCGCGGGTTTTGGCCGCCTATATGACCTCCGCTGCCGGGTGACGCTCCTGCTGGAGCGCACGCGCAGACAGGCTCTAAGGCGGGTAAATTGTCGTTGGTTCTGCTTGCGCGTGACTGTCCAAGTTCAAGCTTTTCCTTGTGCGGCAGCGTTGGAAAGGGCGCCGCGAACCAGCCGGTCCTGCAACAGGCCGGCCCGCTCCAGCGGCAGATAGGCGATCGCCGCCAGATGCGAATGGATGCGCCGCAAGTCGCGCAGGATGCGCAGGTACACATCGCCGCCGCCGCCATCGCGATGTTCGCGCAAGGCGCGAATATGCCGGTCCGACGATTCGTTTTCCAACCGCCATAACAGTTCTTTACGCTCGACCAGCTGCTGGGCCGCGCGCAGGTCGCCGCGCATGAACACCGTGATCGCCAGGCGCAGGCTTTCCATCACCTGCGCATGCATGATCGCAAGATCCTGGATGTCCTCGGCTGAAAAATCCTGTCCGCTTTGCGCTTTCTTGGCGGCAAATTCCATCAGATTGTTGGCGGTGATGTCGCCGATGTGCTCGATGTTCATCACGAACGCGTGGATCTCCTGGCTGCGCGCGCCGTCCTCTTCGTTCAAGGCTTCGCTGCCAAGATCCGTGAGGTATTGGCGGATCGCGATGCCCAGGCGATCGAGCCATGGATCCATGCGGCTGATGGTGGTGGCACGCGCGGCGTCGTCCTTGCCGAACACCTCCACCAGACTGGTCAGCATGCCTTCGACGGTATCGGCCATGCGCATGGATTCGCGCGTGGCGTTGACCAGCGCCACGTTGGCGCTTTCGAGCGCGGCCTCGTCCAGGTACAGCGGCATGCCCGGATCGGCCGGACGCGGCGGTTCGGGCAACAGGCGCACCAGCAGCTGCGCAAAACGTTCGATCGGCAGGATGAAGATCACCGCCAGGGCAAGGTTGAACGCGGTATGGAAGTTCACCGCGATACGCGCGGGCGACGCGCCCAGCGGCGCCAGCCATTGCGTAAGCGGATGCAGCAACGGCAGGCAGACCAGGCAGCCGGTCGCGCGCACCAGCACATTGCCCAGCGGCAGCCGGCGCGCCACCGGCGTGTGGGCTTCCAGCAAGGCCGGCAAGGTGCCGCCGAGATTGGCGCCGAGCACCATCGCCAACGCTTCCTGCGTATCGACGACACCGGCGGTGGCGAAGGACACGATCAACAGCACCACCGCCACGCTGGAATGGCACAGCCAGGTAAGGAGCGCCGTTGCCAGCAGCACCAGCACGGGTTCGCCGGCAAGGCTCTCCATCACCGCGCGCACGGCTTGTGCGTTCTGGATCGGCGCCATGGTCAGCACCAGCAGATGCAAGGCGAGCAGCATCAGCCCCAGCCCGATGCCCACGCGGCCAAGGTTCTGATGGCGTGCGTCGTCGGAGCGGCGATGCATGGCGGTGCCCAGCAAAATGAGGATCGGCGCGACCAGCGCGATGTCGAACGACATCACCTGCACGATCAGCGTAGTGCCGACGTTGGCACCAAGCATGACCACCAATCCGGGCGTGAGACCCAGAAAACCGCCCGCCGCGAACGACGTCGCCATCATGCCGGCGGCGGTACTGCTCTGCAGCAGCGCGGTAATGCACACGCCGAACGTGAACGCCGTGGGGCGCCGCTCCAGGTAGCGGCCAAGGCCGCGACGCAACGCGCTGCCGTAGCCGCGCAGAACGCCGCTGGTGACCATGTGCGTGCCCCACAGCAGCAGCGCAACGTAGCCGAAGATATCGAAGAAAGCGAACGTGCCTTTCATCCGGGCAACTCCTTGAATCGAACGTTCCCGCCGTGTCCTTTCCACGATGGACGGGAACCGCATGTGCGGCAAGGCCCAAGCCCGCCAGGCAAGGCATGGCGGCCAGTTGGGATTTGCCTTCATCGCCCTTCCTCCATCAGGGAGAAAGGGCCGCTTTACTGGATCAGAGCCAGCGTCCGTAACGGCGGATGTAGAGCAGCTTCATCACCTGCGTCAGCGCGCAGTAGGCCGCCACCGTCGCCGCCAGCCAGCCGAAATACACGCCGGGCAGTTCCACCATGCCGATCTTCGGGCCCACGCCGGTGAACGGAATGAGCATGCCGATGACGATGATCGCGGTGGTCAGGCCCAGTACCGGCGCCGCCGCCACGCTCTGCACGAACGGTATCCTGCGCGTGCGAATCATGTGCACCACCAGCGTCTGCGTCAGCAGGCTCTCGATGAACCAGCCGGACTGGAAGAACGCCTGGTGAGCCTGATTGTTTGCGCCGAACAGATACCACAACAGCGCGAAGGTGGTGATGTCGAAGATCGAACTGGTCGGGCCGATCCAGACCATGAAGCGGCCGATGTCGCTGGCATCCCACTTGCGCGGCTTGCGCAGGTATTGGTCGTCCATGCGGTCGAACGGAATGGACAGCTGCGAGATGTCGTACAGCAGGTTCAACACCAGGATCTGCAGCGGCAACATCGGCAGGAACGGCAGGAAGAACGCCGCCGCCACCATGCTGAGCACGTTGCCGAAGTTGGAGCTGGCCGTCATCTTGATGTACTTGATGATGTTGCCGAAAGTGATGCGGCCTTCGATCACGCCTTCTTCGAGCACCATCAGGTTCTTTTCGAGCAGGATGATGTCCGCCGACTCCTTGGCGATATCGGTGGCGGTATCGACCGAAATGCCCACATCCGCTTCGCGCAGCGCGGGCGCGTCGTTGATGCCGTCGCCGAGGAAGCCCACCGTATGGCCCTGGCGCTGCAGCGACTTGACCACGCGCGCCTTTTGCAGCGGCGACATCTTGGCAAATACGGTGGTGCGCTTGACCAGGTCGTCCAGCTCGGCGTCTTCCAGCGGTTCGATGTCGCGGCCCTGCGCGGAGTTCTCCACGTCCAGGCCCACTTCGCGGCAGATCTTGCGCGTCACCGCCTCGTTGTCGCCGGTGATCACTTTCACCGTGACGCCGTGATGGTGAAGCGCGGCGATCGCCGTGGCCGCCGTATCCTTGGGCGGATCGAGGAAGGCCAGGCAACCCACCGCCGTCAACTCCGCTTCATCGGCCACGCCATAGGCGCCGCTGCGCGGTGCGTCTTCCTTGATCGCCACCACCAGCACGCGCAGGCCGTCTTCGTTGAGGCGACGGGTCATCGCCTTGATCTCGCGGCGGCGCTCGTCGGTCATCGGCACGGTTTCATCGCCGCGACGTTCCCGGGTGGCGATGGCAAGCATCTCCTCCACCGCGCCCTTGCATACCAGCAGATGATGGCCGTGCCCGTTGGCCAGCACCACCGACATGCGGCGGCGCTGGAAGTCGAACGGAATTTCGTCCACCACGCGATAGCGCGCCACGATCGGCTCCAGATCGCGATGCGCCAGCACGGCCTTGTCCATCAGGTTTTTCAAGCCGGTCTGGAAGTGGCTGTTGAGGTAGCCGTATTCGAGCGCGTCTTCCGAATCCTCGCCGTCGAGGTCAAGGTGGCGTTCCAGCACGATCTTGTCCAGCGTGAGGGTGCCGGTCTTGTCCGTACACAGCACGTCCATCGCGCCGAAGTTCTGGATGGCATTCAAGCGCTTGACCACCACCTTGCGCCGCGACATCGCCATCGCGCCCTTGGCGAGGTTGGCGGTGACGATCAGCGGCAGCATTTCCGGCGTCAGGCCCACCGCCACCGACAGCGCGAACAGCAGCGCCTCCAGGAAGCCGTGCTTGTACCACTGGATGCCCAGCACCACCGGCACCATCACCAGCATGAAGCGGATCAGCAGCCAGCTCACGCTGCTCACGCCGCGGTCGAAGCTGGTCTGCACGCGCTCGCCCACGATGGTGCGCGCCAGCGACCCCAGGTAGGTGCGCGAGCCGGTTGCCGCGGCTACGGCCGTGGCCGTGCCGCTCACCACGTTGGTGCCCATGTAGCAGATGGTGGGCAGATCCAGCGGATTGCCCTGTTGCGCACCGTGCTCGCCGCCTTCGACCAGATGCGCCTGGCCCGGCGCGGCCTTCTCCACCGGTAGCGATTCGCCGGTAAGGATCGCCTGGCTGATGAACAGGTCCTTCGCGGAGAGCAGGCGCAGGTCGGCGGGCACCATGTCGCCCGCCCCCAGGTGCACGATGTCGCCCACCACCAGCTCGCCCACCGGCACTTCGATGCGTTCGCTATGTCCATCCGACGCGCGGCGGGTGACAGTGGCGGTGTTGCGCACCATCGCCTTGAGTTTTTCCGCCGCCTGCGAGGAACGGTATTCCTGCGTGAAGCTCAACAGCACGCTGATGCCCACCATCACCGCGATGATGACCGGGCCGGACAGATCGTCCGGCGTCAGCACCACCTGCACCACCGCCAGAATCAGCAGCACGATGATGAAGGGGTTCTTGAACGCGCGCAGCAGCTGCACCGTCCAATGCGGCGGCTTTTCGTGCGAGACCTCGTTCACGCCATCGCGATCCAGGCGCTCGGTGATCTGCTCTTCGTTAAGGCCCGCCGTGGTGGCGTCCAGGCTGGCAAGCAGCGCCTCGTTCTCTTTGAACGCTTCCTGGGCGGCGGCCACGCGCGTGGACGCGGCTGCCGTCACTTTGGCGACAGCCTTGGCCATAACAGCCTGGGTGGAGTGCTTCATCATGTCTCGCTTCCGTGGATGTCCTATGCATGCGGCAGGGAAGCGAGCGTCGGGAACGACTTACTTCCGCTACGGCAATCCGCGGCCGAGGGGCAACCACCCCGGCCGGCAAAGCGACCTTGGTGGTGGAGGCCAGCCCTTGCGCAGATTGCTACGGCGCATCAGAGGCTAGATACCAGATGAAGATGACGGGACGTACGCGACGTGCCGGCCGGCGGCTGTTCGTGCCAAGGGGCCGCGGGGCGCGCCTGGGCGGCCGGCTGGTTCAGCGGCTGCGGCACGGTTACTGAAATGGAAACGCGCACCGGCTCGCGGCGGCCGGACAGGGAAAACCGACCCGCGGTGCGCAGACGAAAGAAATCGCGAAGGAGCTTCATTGGCCCATCTCCTCTAAAACGGTGCTCACGGCACCGTTAGGAGCGGGCCGGACTTCCCTAGTGGAGGAAAGCGCCGGCCAACCGCTGGCGGTTGCCGCGAACGATCAGCTTGTTATGCAATGCCGGCACCCGATGCTCGCGGATGTCGACGTTGCGACTAGGGTAAACGTCCATATGCCTTGGTTAAGTTCGGACAGAGGCCCTGCCGGTGATACCGCGCCGGTGGGCGCGTGCATTGTCATGCTGCGGTGCGAGAGTGTCAACCCTCGGACATAAATCTTTGTCGGTCAGGGGCATTTTTTTCCCAGCCAGACAGATCGGCCAAATGGCTAAGGGCGCCTTCGCCCACTACAGCGGTACCGCCGACCCGGCTCCCTCCCGGCTACCTTCCGGGGTAGTTGCCGGAAACAGAACTTCGGCCCAGGCCAGGAAGCTCAGGCCCGCCTCGCGTCCGATGCCGGCAGATTGCACATGCAGAGGCCTGCCCATTGGCATGCCAGCACCCGCGTGACGCCGGGCGCCGAATCCGATAAGGGAAAAAGCGCCGTTGAAGATCAGCGGCCTGTCGATGCAATGCGAACGCCGACCTCAAGCCGGCAGGTACCATAACCCGTGATCGTAAAAGAGAAGAATGACCTTGTGCCCGTCCGGCAAGCGCTTTGCGAGCTGCATCGCCACGGTTAAACAGGCCGCAGTGGTGTTGCCAACGAAATAGCCGGTGCGCTGGCAAAACCGCCTTCTCGTCTCCATTGCGGCATCGAACGTTACCGTGCGGTGATCTTGCACCTGCTGCCAGTCAAGGAAGGGCGGCGCAACGCCAACAGACATTCCCTCAAATGCATGCTCGGCGAAAGCGCCCGTCGAGGCGTTGCACCCCTCCGGCTCCACCAGAACACAGTTCACCTCGTCATGGGCGGCCCTGAGAGCCCGCGCCACGCCTGTGAGGCTCGCCCCGGTACCGGCACACGCTACGAATGTCAGCGCTTGCACCTGCGGCCATTGGCGCAGCTGTTCAACCATTTCACGCCCCGTCTCGAACTCGTGCGCCTTCACGCTCGCCGCATTGGAGAACTGATCGGTGTAGAAGCAACTTACCCCGTCCCTTGATGCTTCGCTCAGTCGCCATTCGACAACCTCCTTTGGCGTTGCACCTTGCTCCAGCATGTCCACGCCGATCAGCCGAGCGCCAAACACTTCAAGGCAACGGCGCTTGACCGCGCTGAACCCAAGTCCGACCGCAAGCTCCACCTCCGTACCTAATGCATGACAAGCAACCGCCAGACCAAATCCGAAGTTGCCCCCGGTCTTTTCCACGACGATCGTTTTGCCGGGCACGACTTGTCCGGATTGGACGGCCTCTTCGATGACACGCCGCGCGGCCCGTGCCTTGTGGCTTCCGCCAGGGTTATCGCATTCAAATTTCATCAGCACCCCCGGGACGACTTCGCGCAACGGGGTGTCAAAAGCGGCTCTTTCGGCATTCACGCAAGCAGCTCCCTACGACTAGTCCAACGACGCCTTCCCGGTTGCATGCCAAGCAAGAACGAAACCGAAGATGCATATCAACAGGCATAAAAGGTTGGTGTTTCTCCACCCGACCAAAGCCTGCAGCAAGGCGGGAACGAACGCCCCAACCGTGGCGGATATAGCGATGATCGAGTCATTGATTCCTTGCATCCGATGCCTGTTCTCATCCGTAAGATATTTGGCAAGCAGGGCACCGCCACCGATGTAACTGAAATTCCAACCCACACCAAGCAGGATGAGCCCCGCCAGCATGGCGGAAAACCCGCCCAAGCCAACGAACGCAAGCAACGTAGCCGCTATCAACAGAAGAAAACCACCGCATAGCGTCGCGCGATAACCAAGCCGGTTGATAACCAGTCCGGTGGCAAAGGAAGGCACGAACATGGCGAGCACATGCCCCTGTATCGCCCAGGTACCTGCGTGAAAACCGACCCCCATCGAGTTCATGACCAGCGAAGCCTGCACCATCAACAGGTTCATGATCAGGTAGGCGCTGGCCGAGGAGAAGACGGCTGCCGCGATGGGAGCGATGACGTGCTGCTCGATTTCTTTAGTGGATGCCGCGTTTGTCGTTGGCATGGCAGGAGCCCGCTTCCATAGCCCCAACAAGATCATGGTGCAGAACCCGATGGCGCAAAAACTCGCATAGCAAAGCGCGAATGGTGCATAGCCTTCCACGCTCCCAAGCCCCATGGAAAGCCACGGCCCAATAAATGCGGCCAGCACCCCACCAGCCACGACGAGCGAGAGGCCACGCGGCCGCAACGCAGCGGACAGGCGATCGACCGCTGCGAACCGGTAAAAATTCGCGAATGCCACGTATGCGCCGAGCAATCCGTGAGCAAGAACAAGCCCCGCGAAGCGGGACCTTTCAATCGCAGCGAAGCCCACGCATCCCGCCGCGATCAACATCGTCGCCCCGAGCATGAACCCTGCTCTTCGACCAAAGCGGCGCATGAACACCGAGGCGGGATAGGTAAGCAATGCGACGACCGCAAATTGCACGCCATAAGGAAGCGTAGACCATACCGGATGAGGTGCCAATTGCTCGCCGACGAGCGCGGCCACTGTCACCGATACGATCGCCGCGGTGAGATTGAGCGCCTGGCACAAGCACAATACGCAGGTTGACGAGGGCAGCCGCAGCTCGCCCGAGTCCATCAAACCCACTTCCGTATGCTTAAGATTCATTCCTGATCAGTTCCAGTATTGGCATTCCAAGCATGAAAGGCTTCTGTTTTGAGTACCGCCTGGCCAAACTCGCAGGCAACGCGCTCTTTGCCTTTCCCCAAACTCTTCCGTTGAAGAACGAGAGAGCCAATCGCACCGGTTGAACCGATGTGCGTTCCTCCGCAAGGTATGACCTCGCCCTCGCACTCCCAATAGCGCGCATCGGGGTATTCCGGGTGGGCGTATAGGTTCACCGAGCCATTTCTTGCAACAAAGCCGTTGGCTATGTTTTGAATTTCCGCCAATTCCTCAAGCGTGAACCGATTGTCGACGGCAAAATCAAATCGCGCGGCCGTGGTTCGGATATGACAGCCTAATGTCCGCGCCATAGCGTCCGGCCTAACTTTCGACACGCCCAAATAAACCAAATGCGATGCCGTGTGGCTAAGCGATAGCCGGGAGCGCCTGACCACGTCGATTCGCAGCATGACCGGCATGCCCGGACGAAGCTTTTCGATGAGCGCCCGGTCTTGGTCATGAACCACATGTTCGACCACGCCATCCACACCGACCTCGGGCATGTCGGGAATGTGGACTTTCGTCACGTACATTTTCCGCGCATGCACGAAGCGGATCTGGAGGCCATCGGGTGCGATGATCACGCCATGATCAGATTCCTGACCTCCGCCTTCAGGATACGCAACCGTTCTGTCGAGTTCGACGTAATCGGGCCCAACCTTGATGACGCAGGCCATGCAGTCGTACAAACAAGGGTCTTCGTAATAGCACTTCCGTGTGGCTCGATGGAATTTATTCATGGGACAACCGCCCTTCGCAACGCGGTTCGATGATGCGCGCGCCAACACGCTCTTTGATTATCTGCAACGTGCTTTTCAGCAATACGCGCGAATGCGCCTTTACATCGTGCCGAACAACGCAATGCGCCCCTATGAAAGCATCGTCCCCTATGCTCACTGGACCAAACACTCTGGCATACGCGCCAATCTGGACACGATGACCTATCGTTGGGTGGCGTTTTGCACGCGGGTTGTCGGCAATACCGATGGCCCCGAGCACCACGCCGCCCAACACGTAGCAATCGTCGCCGAGAAAAGCGGTCTCACCGATGACCGTCCCCCAGCCGTGATCGAGAACAAATCTTCTGCCGATCGTGCATCGCGGATGTATTTCAGCGCCAGAAAGCATTTTTCCTCGACACGAAAGAAAGTCGATGCTTGCGCAGATGGAATCATCATCCGGCCTGATCAGGGCGCCCTCCCTGTGTAACGCGTTCGCCAATCGATAGTGGGCAACGGCCTTGAACGATGAGTAACCTTGCGCAATGGCACGCAGGGACCCGCCCGCGGCGGGATCCTTTCTGGCGAAAGCCAATAGATCGTCCGCGCAATCGTCTACGGCGGCGTCAAATGACGCGTGGGACTTTATAGCTTTCACGAGACCCGGCTCACAGCACTCCATCAAGGCGGCGGCCAGCAAGTTGTGCACGATGGGCAGGGCTTCGTCCCGTGAGGCGCCGGTTTCAGTGAGGCGCATGGACATTTGCGAATTGGCGCCTGGCTTTTTGCACTGCATCGAACGCGGCCCATCCATACACGTGAGATGCGCTACCCGCGTTGCCATATTCCTTGCTGAGATCATGCCGCACCACCTCGGCGACTTCCGGCTCGATGGGCGTCGTTGCGTTGCAGTCGAAGTAAGCGACCATGGTCCACTATCCTGTGTTGGTCATGTCGATCCACGCGGTACGGCATGCCGGCGGCCTTCCAGCTGAATCGGAAAAGTAGCTGAAGGCGATCGCGTTGCGTGTAGGAAAATGCCGAAAAACGTGAAGTTTGCGTCCGCTCCGATTGACTTCACGCAAACGCAGCCAACCCTGCCCGCGCCTGGATCACCGCATGATTGGTCAAACCGCGTCTGGCTTCGCTCAAAACGAAGGGCTGGCGGGAACCGGGATCGAAGCCCGACGGCAGGCTGCAAGGCACTTGCGTGCCGCATCATGCGGCTTCGCGCCGTCCTGGCACCGCACCGCCAGGTGGAATAATTCAGAACGCCGCCGGGCCCTTGCTTAGCCAGTGGTCGGCCAACAGGAAGGCGAACAGCGCCATCAGATAGATGATCGAATACTTGAACGTGCGCATGGCGAAGTATTCGTCCGGCGGATTCATCAGGCGGATGGCGTAATAGAGAAATCCGCCGCCCAGCACCAGCGCGCCACCGAAATAGATCAGGCCGGTATAGCCGGTGATCGCGGGCAGCAGGCTCACCAGTACCAGCAGGATCGTATACAGCAGGATCTGCCATTGTGTGTAGCGCACCCCGTGCGTCACCGGCAGCATCGGGATCTCGGCGCGGGCGTAGTCCTCGCGGCGGAAGATCGCCAGCGCCCAGAAGTGCGGCGGCGTCCATACGAAGATGATCATGCACAGCTGCAGCGCGAACGGATGCAGCGCGCCGGTCACCGCCGTCCAGCCAAGCACGGGCGGAATCGCGCCGGCCAGGCCGCCGATGACGATGTTTTGGGGCGTGGCGCGCTTCAAGTAGGCGGTGTACACCAGGGCATAACCGATCAATCCGCCGAACGTCAGCCATGCGGTAAGCCCGTTGACCAGCAGCGCCAGCACCAGCATTGATGCGATGCCCAGCACGATCGCAAACACCAGCACCTGGCGCGGCTTGAGCGTACCCGTGGCCAGCGGACGACGCGCGGTGCGCGCCATCAGCTTGTCGATGCGCTCGTCGATCAGGTGATTGAAGGCGGCGGCGGAACCCGACGCCATCCAGATGCCAAGCGTGCCCCACACCAGCGCGTGCCACGGCGGAATGCCGGGTACCGCCAGGAACATGCCGATGACCGCGCAGAACACCAGCAGCGCCACCACGCGCGGCTTGGTCAGTTGCAGATACTCACGCGCCAGGCTCATGCGCTGGCGTCCGGCAGCTCACGCCACGGCTGCAGGCGCACGAAATTGGCCAGCAGGGTAAACAATAACAACGCCGCTCCACCGTTATGCAGCGTCGCCACCGGCAGCGGCAGGCCAAAGCGCACGTTGCTGATGCCCAGTCCAATCTGCAGCAGCAGCACTACCAGAACAGCAAGACCGCCGAAACGGAAGCCCGCGCGCACCAGCCGGTACGAAAGCCACGTCAGATAGCAAAACACCACCAGCGCGCCGATGCGGTGCGTGATCTGGATCGCGCTGCGCGCGGCCATGTCCAGCACACCACCCTCGTAGTTCACGCCGATCTCGCGCCACAGCACAAAACCCTGGTGGAAATCGGTGGGCGGCGCCCACTGCCCCAGGCAGGTGGGGAAGTCGGTGCCGCAGGCGAGCGCGGCATAGTTGGCGGACGTCCATCCGCCCAAGGCGATCTGCAGCGCCAGCAGCACGATGCCCAGCACGACCGCGCGACGCAGCCGGGCATGACGGTTATCGGCCGCCCCGACACCGTTCAAACGCAATGCGACGTAAGCGAGCAGACCAAAGGTGGTCATGCCGCCGAGCAAATGCCCCATCACCACGATCGGCTTCAGCAGCAGCGTCACCGTCCACATGCCCAGCATCGCCTGGAACACGATGACCGCCAGCGCCAGCACGCTCACCTTGAAGGCGGCGTGCTCGCGCAACCACGACGCCCCCATCATCGGCAGCAGGATCGCAAGCAAGCCCAGCCCCGAGGACCAATTGCGCTCGCCGTGCAAATATAAGGTCACGCCCACGGTGGCGAAGATCGCGCTCAGCACGATCGCGCCGACCGTCAGGCGATCGCGGCGCGCTGCCAACAATGCCAGCACCAGCACCAGCAGGCCGAGCGTGCCGGCGAGCATGCGATGCACTTGTTCGCGCCACGCCTTGTCCGCTTCGTACGGCCGATCGGGAAATGCCGCGTCGGCGCGCGCCACCGCCTGCGCGTGCCGCGGCCAGGTTGCCTGGCCGTAGCAGGTGGGCCAGTCCGGGCAGGACAGGCCCGCATTGGAAAGACGCACGAACGCGCCGAACATCACCAGACCGAAGGCGAACGCCGCCGCCAGCAACGCGATATAAGGCACCCATTTGCGGGCATGCAGCGACATCAGCGGATCACCTTCTGCAGATCCTTGCGCAGGCCGCTCGGATCGAAGCCGGCAGGATACAGCGTCAGCGCGGTGCCGTCGGATTCCACCAGCAATGCGGTGACGCTGTCTGGGACGCTCGGCACGTATTGGGCCAGGCGGCCCTGCACGTCCGAGCCGAGCCGCCAGTAGTTGCGCATGCCATCGGTGGCGGCATCGGCGGGCGGCTGGCCGATGTAGAGCAGGCGCAGGCGATCGATGTTGTTGTTGAGCGTGATGCGTGCGGCGGCCATCTTGGTCAGCGTATCCAGGCAATGCGCCGCGCAGCCGGGACCGGCCAGCGCGATCAGCGTGAGCCGCGGGGACTTGTCGCGCCAGGGCCACCATTGGCCATCGTCCAGCCGTACCTGCAGGCGCTCCTGCTCGAAATTGCGTTGCGGGGCGATCGGTTGGCCGTAGCCCTTGCCGGTGGGTTGCCAGCCTGCAAGGTTGAGCAGGCCCGCCGCGATGATCGGCGCGGCGAACACAAGCACCACCAGCAGGAATTTCAGGCGGCTGGCGCGTACGGCGCGGTCGGTCGGTTCAGTCATGATGCGTTCTTGTGCTTGTGTGGACGACGCTTCGCCCGATGCAGGACCAGGAAGATCACCACCGCCGCAAAGGCGAAGGTGAACCATTGAAAAGCGTAGGCACGATGCCGCGCCGGCGGCATCGAGGAAAGATCCAGCGCGTGCACGCGCACGTAGATCGACGCGGGATCGGCATCCAGCGCCAGCACGCGCGGATACAGCGTGGCGTGCAGGTCCGCGGCGACCTGCTGCATATCCAGGTAGATCGAGGCCTTGGGCCATTGTGTCTGCCGCGCCAGCGCATCGCCGCCCATTTCCAGGCCCGTGCCCGGCGGCGGTTGATAAAGACCGTGCAGTACCTGGGGGCCCTCCGGCAGCGGCGGCAACTGCGGCCTCGCGCCGGTGCCATTGCCCGGAAGAAAGCCCAGGTCCACCAGCAGCAACCGGCTCTGCCCATCCGGCTGGAACGGTACGTAGGCTTCCACCCCACCCATGCCGTCGTGCTTGGGGTTATCCAGCAGATACATGCGGTCGGCAAGGTAGCGGCCTGCCACGCGCACGCGCGGATAAGCATCCTGAGGGGGGTGCGCGGCCACCGCGTCGAAGGCCTGCACCGGCGCGCTGGCCGCTGCGGCATACCGTCGCAGAAGTTCGTCCTTGTAGTCGGCGCGATGCAACTGCCAGATGCCAAGACGCACGAAAACAAGGGCGCCCACGATGGTTATCGCCACCGACCACCACGAGGGCTTGCGCAGCCAGCTCACGCGGTGGCTCCGTGCCGGATGGCTATACTGCTTGCGTCGCTACGGATCGGATCTGTCACGTGGAAACCGCCTACAAAGTCGCGCTGGTGATCATGTTCCTGGTGGTGGTGTTCAATCTCGGCCAGGCGCTGTACTTCATGATGACCGACAAGGGCGGCAGCAAGCGCACCGCATGGGCGCTGACACGGCGCATCAGCTTTTCGCTGCTGTTGATCGCCATGGTGATCGTCGGCATCAAGATGGGCTGGATTCACCCGCATGGCGTGGGTCAATGAGCCGCCCGGCCGGTAGCGCGAACACGCCGCGGCAACCGGCCAGAGCACACCATTGTAGCCAGCCCCCTGCCCCGGTGCCCAACCCGCGACATTTTTAGCGCCTGCCCCTGCCCCGGCGCGCACGAAAGACAAAAAGCCCGCCATCTGGCGGGCTCAGACTGCTGACAAACCCCAACCATCGCGTTGGGGTTTGTCGTTTAATGGGCCATGCTGAAGATACCGACGCCGGCCCAACAGCATCTGGAGATGGTGACACTCGAGATGCTGGTTCCCCAGGAC
>Ga0335075_10000150_pt1 | contig 136694 bp, 120 predicted proteins | sample Lox_Sample_24_FD_206723 | JGI IMG/M metagenome (GOLD analysis project Ga0335075, IMG submission 206723) | Soil microbial communities from Loxahatchee National Wildlife Refuge, Florida, United States - Lox_Sample_2.4 | ecosystem: Environmental > Terrestrial > Soil > Wetlands | place: USA... | reverse complement strand
TTGCCGCAGCCGGACTCGCCGACAATTCCCAGGCACTCGCCCGGGTCAACGGTCAGCGACACGCCGTCGACCGCGTGCACGACGCCCTTGCGCAGCCGGATCTCGGTGTGCAGGTTGTCGATTTCAAGGATCGGAGCCATGAAATCCCTTTTCAGTAACGGGCAGCTAGCGGCGCTGCAGGCGGACTTCGAAGGCGTCCCGCAGCGCGTCGCCGATGAAGTTGATGGCGATGACGACCAGGACGATCAGGATGCCCGCCGGGTAGATCTGCCACCAGTAGCCGAGGTAGATGCCGTTCAGCCCGGCGTTGAGCATGCCGCCCCAGTCGGTCTGCGGCGGACGGATGCCAAGGCCCAGGTAGGACAGCGCGACCACCAGCAAGATCGCGTTGGCGACCTGGAACGTGGCGTTCACGGTGATCGTGCCGATGGCGTTGGGGGCGATGTGCCTGAACACGGCCCGCATCGACCCGCCGCCCATGACCTTCATCGCCTGGACGTAGTCGCGCACCCGCAGGCTCAGCGCCTCGCCCCGGATCAGCCGGGCCGTGGTCAGCCAGCTGGTCAGCGCGATGACGATGATCAGCTCCGTCTCGGTCGCCGGGAATATCGACACCACGACCAGCGCCAGGAACAGCGTCGGGATCGACAGCAGCGCGTCGACGAGCCGCATCATGACCGCGTCGACCACGCCGCCGAAGTACCCCGCGATGGCGCCCCACACCACCCCGAGGACGGTCGCGAGCACGGCCGCCGCGAGGCCGACCTCCAGCGAGATCTGCCCGCCGCTCATCAGCCGGCCCAGGATGTCGTAGCCGTTCTCGTCGGTGCCCAGCGGGTGCCCCGTCCCCGGCGCCCGGTTCTCGATCGCCAGGTTCGTGTGGACCTGGTCGGTGTGGTAAAGCAGCGGGCCGAGGAAGCAGAACCCGAAGATCAAGATGAGCAGCGTCACCCCGACCAGCGCCGGCTTGTTCTCCACGAAGACCTCAAGGCCACGGGCGAACAGGCTGCGCGACTTGCCAGCGGGCAAGGTGCCCAGGGCCACCGAGTCAGCCGGCGCGACCTCAGTCACGACGCTGCCGGGACCGTGGTCCGCCACTAGCCCCTATCCTCTTCGGCCGCGGCAATAGACTGAAAGTCACGCACGTGAGCACCTCAGGGTCCTCGATGTCGGGGAATTTCCCTTAGGCTTAACCCGTTTCCGTTTTCCTGGGCAATGATTTCGGTCCCAGTCGAAATGACACAAGGGAATGACCCGAGCGTGGGCGTGTGCTCAGGCAGGCGCATGGAGGCGGCCGTGGTTCGCGTCAACTTCACTGCCGGCGACGTGGCCCGTACCCGGTTCAGCTTGAGGCCGGCGCCGCTGGCTGAGACCGCGCTGGCGATGATCGTGCTGCGGCAAGGGAAGGCAGGCCGCAGTCCTGCGTCAGCCTCCTCGTGGCAGGCCCAGGCCCGGGCGGCCTTCCCGGCGACGTCACGACCGCTGCTTGAACTGCTCGGCCCGCGCCCGCCGTGGCCGGATTTTTGCTGGGGTAGTGCCACCAGCGATCTCGCGGAGGGCCTCGAGGCGGTCCGCGCCACGCCCCGTGCGGATCTCCGCTCGCAGCTGAGCAGCGACGGCTGGAACCGTCCAGGCCCGCCGTCGGCCTGGCTGCGGGCACTGGCCGACGGTGACCGTGAGGCCCTGGAGATCGTTGTGCGGGCACTGCGGGACCTGCACGACGCCGTGATCGCGCCGCGCTGGGACCGGGTGCTTGGTGAGTTTCACGCCGACATTGCCGGACGGATGCCGCTGCTCGCCGCCGGCGGCACCGAGGCGGTGTTCGGCGCGCTGCATCCGCAGCTCCGCTGGCGCGACGGCGGGCTGGACACCCACACCGTCAACGTGGTGCACCAGCTGGGGGGTGCGGGCATCGTCTTGCAGCCGTCCGCCTTCTGGGCTGGCCCGCCGCTGTTTTGCTTCGGCGACGGCGAGCACAGCGCCGCCATCCTCACCTACGCCGCCCAGCCCGGCGGCCGCGCGGCGGCCCGCGGCATGGTCGGCCCAGCCGGGCCCGACGCCGTGGCCGCGCTGCTCGGCCCCTCGCGGGCGGCCGTACTGCGGGCGCTGCGCGAGCCACGCGGCACCGTCGACCTGGCGGGCACGGTGGGCATCAGCCCGGCCTCGGCGTCCGAGCACGCGAAGGTCCTGCGGGAAGCGAACCTCATCGAGACCCGCCGTGAGGGCCGCTCGGTGCGGCACTCGCTCACCGCGCTCGGCGCCACCATGCTGGGATACCTGGCCAGCCCGCCACCTGCATGACCGGCCCGGGCGGATGCGGGCAAGCCCTTGCCCGGGCACGCGGATGGGCGGATGCTAGGCCTGTGGCTGACGTGACGATCCCAGTGCGCGGCGGGGTACCCGCCTACCTGGCCATCCCCGGGCGGGGGACGGGGCCGTGGCCGGGAGTCGTGGTCGTTCACGACGCGTTCGGCCTGACGCCGGACGTCCGCCGTCAGGCGGACTGGCTGGCGGGGGAGGGGTTCCTGGCCGTGGTGCCCGCCCTGTTCCACCGGCGCAACGTGGTGGCCTGCATGGTCTCCGTGATGCGGGGCGCGCGGGAGCGGCGCGGCGGGCTGTTCGCCGACGTCGAGGCCAGCCGTGCCTGGCTGGAGGCCAGGCCGGACTGCGCGGGCCGGATCGGCGTGATCGGCTTTTGCCTGGGCGGCGGCGTCGCCCTGCTGCTCGCGCCAGGCGGCGGCTTCGCGGCCTCGAGCGTCAACTACGGGTCCACCTCTAAGCAGGCTTACACGTCCGGCTTCGTGGCCGGGGCGTGCCCGATCGTCGGCAGCTTCGGCGGGCGGGACCCGATGCTGCGCGGTGCCGCCGGACGACTGGAGGAAGCCCTCACGTCCGCCGGAGTCCCGCACGACGTCAAGGAGTACCCGCAGGCCCGGCACGGGTTCCTCAACGACCATCGCGGGGGTGGCGCCGAGGGACATGCCCTGTTCGCCGTCCTGGCCAGGCTGATGCCGGGCGCTGGCTACGACGAGGCGGCCGCGGCGGACGCCCGGCGCCGGATCGCGGAGTTCTTCCGCACGCACCTGGCTGATGCGACAACCCCCACTTGACACGACAACCGCCAGTTGTCATAGTTGGGGCATGGCAGAGGAGAGGGCCGGCATCTCGGCCCACCAGGAAACCTTCAGGCGCCTTCGGGAAGTCCGCGAAGAGGCCATCAGGCACCTGCGCCTGGCGCAGCAGTTCCATGCCGAGCGGCGTGACATCCTGCGCGGCCTCATCGCCGAGGGCCTCTCCCAGGCCGAGATCGCCCGCGAGCTCAAGGTCAGCCGCCAGGCCATACAGAAGATGCTGGCCGGCTAGCCGGCCAGCATCTCGGCCGCGGCCAGCCGTCGGAGGTCAGTACCCGTACCCGGTCGGCGCCCCGCCCAGGATCGCGGTGTTGGCCGCCCGGACGTCCTTGTGGAATCGCCGGTGCAGCCAGTAGCGCGTGCCGCCGAGGTGGAGCGGGGCCCACAGGCCCGCGGGGTCGTCCATTGGCTGGCGGGGGAGCCGCGCCAGCAGGCTCTGCGGCCGGGCGCTGGTCAGCCAGCCGTTGCGGAGCACGACGATCGCCCGGTCGGTCGCCACGACGGTGACGTAGCCGTGGGTCAGCAAGACGATCCAGGTGCTGAGGATGGACCAGTACGGTGAGGCACCGGACTGGGCCACGAAGATGGCCTGGATCTGCTCGCCAGGTTCAAGGAACGGCACTGCCCGCTGTGTGAGCTTGTCGCGAAGTGCCATGAAAGCTCCTAATGTGGGGGTTTTTGAGGTTGCTACCGCCCAGATAAGAGCCGCCGCGCAGCCGGTAGATACGTGCGGGTACGCGATCATGGAAGCCTCTCGGTGACGCCACCGCCCCCGACCGCACTGCTGTCTTCCAGGGCGCTGCGCATCGGCCGGAGCTTGGAGGTGGTCTCCGCCAGCTCCGCCGCCGGATCAGATCCCGCGACGATGCCTCCCCCGGCGAACAGCCGCGCCTGGTTCCCGCTCAGCTGGGCGCTTCGCAGCCCGATGCCCCACTCGCCATTGCCGTGCGCGTCCATCCACCCGACCGGCCCGGCGTAGCGGGACCGGTCCATGCACTCAAGCTCGCGGATGACCTCCACCGCCACCTCAGTCGGGTCGCCGCCGACCGCAGCTGTCGGATGCAGGGCCGCGGCCAGCGCCAGGGCAGAACGATCCGTGGCCAGTCGCCCCACCACCCGCGTCGCGAGGTGGTGGACGTTGGGCAGCGTCAGGAGCTGGGGGCCGGGTGACACGTCGAGCGGGTCGCACAGCGGCGTCAGCACCCGGCGGACCGAGTCGGCCGCGTAGCGGTGCTCCTCGGCTTCCTTGGCCGAGGCCATCAGCGCGGCGGCCAGCCGGCTGTCCTCCTCGGCCGAGCCGCCGCGGGGCATTGTCCCGGCCAGCACCAGGGACCGAACCTCGTCGCCCTCCCGCCGGATCAGCAGTTCCGGCGTGGCGCCGATGAACCCGTCGCAGGCGAACGTGTAGCACTCCGGGTAACGCCCCGACAGGCGGCGCAGCAGCGTGCGCGGGTCGATCGGGCGCTCGGCGGTCGCATAGACGTCTCGCGCCAGCACCACCTTGCGCAGGTCGCCGCGGGAGATCCTGCGCACCGCCTCGGCGACCGCCTGCTCCCACTGCGGGCCGGGCAGCGCCCCGTCCCGCCACTGGATGGCGCCGGGATCGGCGGGCTGGCTCGGCTGGCTGTCCTCGCCACCAGCGTCACCCGCCCGCGTGATGACCGTCAGCCAGGCCAGCCCCGTGCCGTCCCGGCCGAGCACGACCCGGGGCACGCTCATCACCGACCCGTCCGAGCAGTCGTCGAACGTGAAGCTGCCGAACGCGATCAGTCCGGTCCCGTGAACGCCTACGTCGTCGCGGACCCTGGCCCCGTCAAAGACCTCCCGCAGCCACTTGCCCCCGGCGGTGAACCGGTCGTTCCCGGCGGGAAGCGTCACCTGAGCGGCCTCACCCCAGCCGACCAGGCCCGCTCCGTGCCGGACCCAGGCATGGACCCCGGCCGGCGAGGGGATCGCGCCCAGCAGGTCCGCGGGATCGGGGATCGCGGTGGTGCGCACGGACAGGCGCTCGACGGTCAGTCCCGCCACGGGATCGTCCGGGTATAGGTGCTGACTGTCTTGACCATGAAAGGCAATTCTAGTGGCCCCGTCTCCGCGTTCGGCGGCCCGGAACCCCTCAGCGAGTGCGGTGCGCGTCACACCTGGCGGCTAGCCCCCCGGCGCGAGCATCCGCGCCATCGCGGACAGCACGCCGGGGGCTACCCGGCAGTAGACCCAGGTCCCGCGGCGCTCGGAGGTGATGAGGCCGGCCTCCCTGAGTTTCTTGAGATGGTGGCTGACCGTGGGCTGCGAGACGCCCACGTTCTGGATGTCGCACACGCAGGCTTCCCCGCTCTGGTGGGCCGCGAGCCGTGAGAAGAGCCGGAGCCGGACCGGGTCGGCGAGGGCCTTGAATATCGTGGCCATGTGCTCTGCCTCGGCGCTCGAAAGCTCCGCCGCCCCCAGTGGCGGGCAGGGAAAGTCAACGGCGCTCTCGGCGATGAGTTCCGCTGGAATCGTCATAGGGCAATACTCGCCCGCGCCACCGGTAGCCTGCCACCGAACTCGCGATAACGTGACATCACCTATACCTAGCAACTCGATAGGTGATCTGATACCCGGCGGTAACCATTTCCGGCCGGCCCCCTTGCAGATACCCTCCCGTCCTGGACCGGCCGTCGCGCCGGGCTTGTAGCGCCCGCAAGGCAAAGAGATCGAAAATTTTCAAACATGCCTGGCGGTGCGGGCTTTGCCTCCGGGCCAGCCGGGCCGCCGGGCACGCCGCCATTGTTTTCCTGAGTCACTGTAGTAACACCCGTAACTGGGCGGGGATCCCGGTGCGCCCATTTGACCGCCGCTTCCCGGTAATAGCAGGGTCAGCTGCTCGTGCGCGGCGACAGGAGCAGCGCAAGGCCCGCTAGCCGGCCCAGTAGCCGGCTCCGTCATAATGCGGCGCGGATTTCCGCGCCGCCGGCCAGCGTGCCGCCCGACGCCGTACTTACGCGCCAGTTCCCTGACCTGGCCAGTGATGCGCTCCTGGTACTGCCGGGGCGCGTACGCGCCCCGCCCGTAGAGCTCGGCATAGCGCGGCAGCAACCGCGGATGAGCCCGCTCGAGCCAGCCCATGAACCATTCCCTGGTACCTGGCCGCAGGTGCAGCACGATCGGGGTGACGTGGGCCGCGCCCGCCGCGGCCACCTGCCGGACGGCCGCCTCAAGCTGGGCGGGGGAGTCGGACAGGTAGGGGATCACCGGGCCCATCAGGACCCCGCACCCGAGGCCGCTGTCCGTCAGGGCGGCGCACGCCTCCAGGCGCCGCTGCGGTGCCGGAGTCCCCGGCTCGATGGCCCGCCACAGGTCCTTGTCGACGAACCCGGCCGAGACGTTGAGCCCCACGTCGGTCACCTCGGCCGCCGCGAGCAGCAGGTCCAGGTCACGCAAGATGAGCGTGCCCTTGGTGAGGATCGAGAACGGGTTAGCCGCGTCCCGCAGCGCCCCGATGATCCCCCGCATGAGCTGGTAGCGTCCCTCGGCCCGCTGGTAGCAGTCGACGTTCGTGCCCATCGCGATGTGCTCGCCCGCCCAGCCCGGCGACGCGAGCTTCGCTCGCAGCAACTGCGGCGCGTTGACCTTGACCACCACCTTCGAGTCAAAGTCGTGCCCCGAGTCCAGGTCGAGGTAGGTATGGGAGTTGCGCGCGAAGCAGTAGCTGCACGCATGCTGACAGCCGCGGTATGGGTTGACTGTCCAGGTGAACGGCATGCGCGAGCTCGCGGGGACGCGGCTGACGATCGACTTTGCCTGGACCTCGTAGAAGGTCATGCCGCGGAAGCCGGGGGTGTCGAACGTCCGCGTCACCGCGTTGCGGGCGAACAGCGGGACGGCGGCGTCGGGCATGGCGGCGTCGAGGCTCGTCGGCTCGTCCAGCCGCAGGTTATCCCAGCGCATGACGGGCAGTATAGAACTATCATTCGAGCCAGGCAAACACGTGTTCGTGTGGGAAGGGTCGACTGGGAAGCCTGTTACTTTCTGGTGTCATATTAAATACAAGGAGTAACAGTAACCAGGGTGCTTTAAAAACGGGGAGGAACAATCTCGCAGCGATTGGATAAACCTCCCTCCGTGGGGGATAGTTAGGAGAGTTCCCACTGGCGCGCGGAACGCGGAGGTATGGCGCTATGGCGCTGTCGATGGACGAGCAGCGCATGCTCGCCGAGATTGAGCGGCGACTCGCCGCTGAGGACCCGGTGCTGGCGACCCGGCTGTCCTCGTTCAGGCGGCCCGGCCCGACGGCGGGACTGCGTACCCCCCGCGGGCGGCTCATCCTGCTGGCCTGCATGATCGCCGTTATCGCTGTTGTCTCGACAGTGGTCTACGTACTCCTGCCGTTCCGCTCGCAGGCGCTGAAATCGTCCACCAATCCTCGTTCGCATCCCACGTCGCTGGTGTCCGATGGTCACGCGGGCACGGGAAACAGCAGCGCCGCCGCCGCGAGCAACTGACCGGTCGCGGCTAGGAATCGCGCCAGAGCTGGATGAGGTACCTTTCCACCCCTTCCAGCTTGCGCTTCTCGCGCTGGAAGTCATCGCTGAGCGGGTCGCGGTGCTGGCTGAACAGCTCCTCGTACATGCGCACGACGGCGTCGCGGTAGCGTGCGTACACCCGGACCTCGTAGTTCCCGACCCCGCCGGACAGGCGCAACCGCTGGACCGCCGTCCCCGCGGAGCCCATGTCGATGGACAGCTGGCCGCGCAGGTACATCCGCGCCTTGCCTTCCTCTTCCCAGGCGTCGGGCAGCAGCGGCTGGCCATCCCACTCCTCAAGCACCAGGCGGACGTCGATGTCCTGCTGCAGGCTTCCCACGCACAGCTGCTCCCGCGTGGCCGAGATGAGCGAGCCGACGGGCGGCGGCGGGCTGCCGGGCGCGTCCGGGTCGACCTCAGGGTCGTGGATGCGGAACATGCGACGGTCAGGAAAGACCGGCATGACGAGCTGCAGCAGCCTGCGGCTCACGTATCCCCCTTCTGGCACAACGTAAATTTAGACCGCTCAAAGCGTGCGCGCAGGCAGAACGCCGGGGAGAATTCCTCGCGTACTATGCGTGACCCTATTGACTACAGCGTGCATCCATGCGAGGTTATATCCGTAATAGCGCAACGGAACCCCCCGGATGGTGCCAGATGCGGACGGCGACTGCTGCCCATGATCAACTACGTCAGGTTGCTGTGCAGTCACAATCAGTAACCGAATCGCCGGCCATCGGGTCGGGCAAGCGCGCGCTAGTCCTCGCGGTCTGCTGCAGCGCGCTCTTCATGGTTGGCCTGGATAACACGATCGTGAATGTGGGACTGCCGTCCATCGGGCGATCGCTGCACGCGGGCGTGGCCGGCCTGCAGTGGACCATCGCCGGGTACACCATCGTGCTGGCCAGCCTGCTGATGTTCTCCGGGGCGGCCGCCGACCGGATCGGCCGCCGCGTCATCTTCCAGGTCGGCCTGTCCCTGTTCACCCTGGGCTCGTGGCTGTGCAGCCTCGCGCCGAGCCTGGGCTGGCTGATCGCCTTCCGCCTGCTGCAGGGCGCGGGCGGGTCGATGCTCAACCCGCCCGCCCTCGGGATCATCACGAACACGTTCACCAGGCCGGCTGAGCGGGCCCGGGCGATCGGCGTGTGGGACGGGGTGTTCGGCCTGTCCATGGCGCTCGGCCCGGTGCTGGGCGGGATCCTCGTCGGCACCGTCGGCTGGCGCGGCATCTTCTGGGCCAACATCCCGGTGGGCCTGGCCGCGATCTCGCTGACCGCGCTGTTCGTGCCCGACTCGCGTGCCCCCAAGGCACGCCGGGCCGACCCGGTCGCGCAGTTCCTGGTCATCGTGATGCTGGGCGCGCTGGCCTATGCCATCATCCAGGGACCCGAGTACGGCTGGATGTCGCCGAAGATCGTCGCGTTCTTCGCCCTGTCGGTGGCGGCGCTGTCGATCCTGCTCGCCTACGAGCCGCGCAGGCCGGAGCCGCTGCTGGACTTCAGGCTCTTCCGCAGCGTCCCGTTCGCGAGCGCCAACCTCGTCGCCATCTGCGCGATCGCGGCCACCGCCGGGTTCTTGTTCCTGACCACCTTGTACCTGCAGGAGGTGCGCGGCTTCAGCGCCGTCAGGACCGGGCTGACGATATTGCCGATGCCGGCCACGATGGCGCTGTGCGCCCCGGTGTCGGGCCGGATGCTGGCCCGGGGGTCGTCTCGGCTTCCGCTGGTGATCGCCGGCGCCGCCCTGACGCTGTCAAGCGCGGCGCTGTCCCAGCTCACCAGCTCCTCCACGATGATGTTCCTGGTCATCACCTACGCGCTGTTCGGCGTGGGCGTGGGAATGGTGAGCTCGGCCATCACCAACACGTTCATGTCCGGCGTGCCGAAATCCCAGGCCGGCGTCGCCTCAGGCATGAACTCCGCGAGCCGCCAGCTCGGCACCTCGCTCGGCGTCGCGATCGTCGGCTCGGTGCTGGCCGCGTCGCTGCGCGGCTCGATGCACGACGGCTTCCTGTCCGCCGCTCACCCCGGCTGGTGGGTGATGGCCGGCTGCGGCTACGTGGTGTTGCTGCTTGGCCTGATCTCCACGACCCGGTGGGCGCGGGCGACCGTGGCCAGGATAGGCACCGGGGAGTGACCCGGCTAGCCCCCGCAGCCGCAGGCGCCGCCGCAGCACCCGCCGCCGGCGGGTGCCGACGGGGAGGCGACGCCGGACACCGCCACCGTCGACAGCAGCTTGACGGTGTCGTCATGGCCCTGCGGGCAGGCGCAGGGGGCCGAGGACTCGCTCATCGGCCGGGTGAGCTCGAACGTGTCGCCGCAGGCACGGCAGCGATACTCATAGCGTGGCACGCTGCCGATATTACCGCTAGCGGGCGGTTCCAGCCTCCTCCTGGACGGTGGCCTGGCCGGCCGGCGCGCCGGCCGCTGGCTCATCGGGCCTGGTCGGCTTGCCGCGCAGCAGCGAGATGACCGCCCCGGTCACCGCCATGATGGTGGCGGCGGTGAAGACGATCATCAGCCCGTGGTGGAACGGGCCGGAGATGAGGCTGGGGAAGAACTGCTTGCCGGTCAGCGTGGCGGCGTGCCCGGCCGGCAGCCGGGACAGCACGCCGGTGGGGCCGAGCAGCTTCTGCACCGGGTTGTAGCCGAGCATGGCCGAGAAGACGACAGATACCGGGGGGATGTGGGCCACCGACGCGGCGGTCGCGGCCGGGACGCCCTGGGCGGTCAGCCCGGCGCTGAGCGTGCGGGGCAGCGTGTTGGCCAGCCCCGCGATCAGCAGCGAGAAGAAGATGCCGATCGACAGCGACATGCCAGAGTTCTGGAACGTCGAGCGCATGCCGGAGACCGCACCACGGTGGTGGGCGGGCACGCTGGACATGATCGCGGCGGTGTTCGGTGCGGCGAACAGCCCGGAGCCGATGCCGTTGCCGAAGATGAGCAGTGCGAACACCGGGTAGGGGAAGTTGATCGGCAGCAGCAGCAGCCCGGTGAAGCAGCAGGCGGCCACGAGCAGGCCGCCGGTGGCGAACGGGCGAGCACCGAACCGGTCGCTCAGCGTCCCTGAGATCGGCCCGGCGATCAGGAAGCCGGCCGTCAGCGGCAGCATGTAGATGCCCGCCCACAGCGGCGTCTGGGCGAAGTCGTAGCCGTGCAGCGGCAGCCATATCCCGGCTAGCCAGATGACCAGCATGAACTGCAGGCCACCGCGGGCGATCGCGCCCAGCAGGCTGGCCAGGTTCCCGGCCCAGAACGCCCGGATGCGGAACAGGCTCATCCGGAACATCGGGTCGGCGATCTTGGTCTCGATGAAGCAGAAGAAGACCAGCAGCACCACGCCGCCGATCAGGCCCGCGTCGACGAGCGGGTCGCCCCAGGCGGTGGGGGAGCTCCCGTAGGGACGGATGCCGAAGGTGATCGCGGTCAGCAGCAGGGTGGTGCCCACGGCGAAGACGATGTTCCCCACCCAGTCGATGCGCGCCTTGCGGGTGACGGCAAGCTCGCGCAGGCTGACATAGGCCCAGACGGTGCCGAACAGGCCGATCGGCACGTTGATCCAGAACACTAGCCGCCAGTCCCACTGGGCGAGCAGGCCGCCGAGGAGCAGGCCGACGAACTGCCCGGAGATGCCGGCCACCTGGTTGATGCCCAGGGCCATGCCTCGCTGGTTGGCCGGGAACGCGTCGGTGAGGATGGCGGCCGAGTTGGCCATCAGCATCGCGCCGCCGAACGCCTGCACCATGCGGAAGCCGATCAGCCACAGCGCCCCGTGGGTGCCGGTGTAGGGGTCGAGGCTCAACGCGATGGACGCGACGGTGAACACGACGAACCCGAGGTTGTAGATCTTCACCCGGCCGAAGATGTCGCCCAGCCGGCCGAGGGTGACCACAAGCACCGACTGCACGAGCAGGTAGCCGATGATCATCCACAGCAGGTACGTGACGTTTCCTGGGCTGAGCGGGTTCAGGCCGATGCCACTGAAGATCGCCGGCATCGAGATGATGACGATCGAGGCGTCGATGGTGGCCATCGTCATGCTCAGCGTCGTGTTGGACAGCGCAACCCACTTGTAGCGGCTAGATACTTGTCCCATGGCAACTATTATGGCGGCTAACTATCACGGTGTGGGATTCGCCCTGCTTATGGTGAGGCTTAGCGGTCCTTGCCCGCCCGCTGGGGCGGGAGGAACACCGACTTGGTCGTCAGGTAGGACTCCAGCCCCTCCGGGCCGTAGGCGACGCCCTGGCCGCTGACCCCGCGACCGCCCCAGGGCGCGCCGATGTCGGGCACGTACAGGTTGATGCCGAAGGTGCCGACCCGGGCGCGGCGGGCGATGTCCAGGCCGCGCTGCGGGTCTTGCGTCCAGACGGTGGCGGCCAGCCCGAACCCGTCGTTGGCGAAGGAGACGGCCTCGGCCTCGGCCCGGTAGGACAGCACGGAGGCGACCGGTCCGCAGATCTCGTCCCTGGCGATCGGCATCGTCGGCGTCACGTTGGTGAGCACGGTCGGCTCGTAGTAGTAGCCCCGCACCGGGGAGGCCGGGCGCCTGCCGCCGGAGGCGACCCGGGCGCCGGCGCTGACGCTGGCCCGCACCTTGCCCTCCACGTCGGCGCGCCGGCGGGCGGAGGCAAGCGGCCCCATGGTGGTCTCCTCGGCCAGCGGGTCGCCGATGACGAGCCCCGCGGCCTGCGCGGACAGCGCGGCGGCGAACTCGTCGTGCCGCTGCTCAGGCACCAGCACCGTCGACATCGCGAAGCACGTCTGGCCTGAGTTGCTGAAGCACAACGAGCCCAGGTCGGCGGCGGTCTGGCCCGGGTCGGCGTCGTCGAGCACGATCGCGGCCGCCTGCCCGCCGAGCTCCAGGCTCGCGGGCTTGAGCTCAGCGCCGCAGATCGCGGCGATCCGGCGGCCCTGCGCGGTCGGGCCGGAGAACGCGACCGTGTCCACCCCGGGGTGGCGAGCGAGCATGCTGGCCGTCTCGTGGGTACCGGTGACGAGGTTGAACACGCCCGGCGGGAAGTCGGCGGCCTCGAATGCCTCGGCCAGGATGTAGGCCGACAGGCTGGTCGCGGCGGCCGGCTTCAAGACGATCGTGCACCCGGCGGCCAGCGCCGGGGCGAGCTGGCAGAACGCCAGCATCAGCGGGTAGTTCCAGCTGGCGATGATGGCGGCGACGCCCGCGGGCTCGCGGCGGACCAGCGTCGCACCGGAGAAGCTGACGGCCTCCCTCCTCTCCTCGGTGCCGAGCGTGCGGGCCAGCCCGGCGTAGTACCGCAGGATCGCGCACGGGGCGGCGGCGTTGTTCTGCCGCGAGTAGGCGATGGGCATGCCCATCTCGGCCGTCACGAGGCGGGCCGCGTCCTCGGTCCGGGCCTCGATGGCGACCGCGAGCCGCTCCAGGGCGGCGGCGCGATACATAGGGCCACAGGTGGACCACTGGCCGTCGTCAAAGGCACGCCTGGCGGCGCGGACGGCCTGGTCGACGTCCGCGGTGACGGCCGAGGGAACGGCACCGACAATCTCTTCTGTGGCTGGATTGATGATTGTGATCACGTCGGCCGAGGCTGAACCGACGAGACGACCCCCCGCGTAGATGTCCCGATACTCAAGCAACGCAGGCACCTTTCCACCATGAAAGTGCCTGATTATTTGCCCGGGAGATACGGCCGTGTCAAGTGCTGTCCGGTCCGGCGCCCGCCGAGCTGGCAGATGGCCGGCTGATGCCCCCGCGGCCCGGCAACACGGCCGGGCCACCCGGTGCCACCGCATCGGCGGGCACCCCAAAGCCCTGCGCCCTGCCCCTGTGGATGCCACAATCGGCTGACCTGGTGACAGGCCAGTTCGCCGCGAGGGACTCGCATCGTCCGCCAATGGCGGTTAAGCTCTGTTTGTGGGTTTCCACAAGGGAACGGACCAATCATCGACCGCAATGGTGCTGTGAAGATGCCGGACACCCCGCCGGCCGCCGGCCGGCCCGCTGACGCGCCACCCGGCGCGGGCAGCTCGCGCGACGTCGACCGCGAGAACGCCGTCCTGCGCGAGCTGGTGACCATCTACCGCCACCTGTCGGGCCTGGCGATGCAGGACGCCGACCTGGCCGGCGTCGTGCAGCTCATCTCCGAGCGCGCGTCGGCCACCGTCGCGGTGGTCAGCCAGCTCATGGACGTGACAACGGCCGCCTCACCGGGCCTGGGACCGGAGAAGGCGGCCGCGCTGGTGCGCGAGCAGGTCGTCCACCCCCGGCTCGGCCAGGTGCTGCGCGCCTCCAGGCTCAGCCAGCGGGCCCTGCGGCTGCCGAACGTCGGCGGCGTGCCCGCCATCATCGTCGCGCCCATCTTGGTCGGCGACGAGGTGCCGTCCTACCTGATCACCCTGGACCCGGCCGAGGAGACCTTCAGCGAGGACATGTCGCTGCTTGTCACCGAGCACGCCGCCACGATCTGCGGGGTCATACTCGGCCGCGAGCGGGTGGTGGCCGCCGCCGCCCGGCGGGTCCGCGACGACCTCGTGGAGGGCCTGCTCCTCGGCCGCGGCCGCGACGCGGACGACGCCGCCCGGTGGGCCGCGCACCTGGGCTATGACGCCACCCGCCAGCACCAGGTTGCGGCGATCGCCTTCGAGCTGCCGCCCGCCAGGGCCAGCGACGCCGACGCCCTCCGCCAGCGGATCCGCGAGTCCATCGAGCACTTCATGACAACCCGGGCACCGGAGGCGATCGTCTCGGCCCGCGAGTCGGAGGTGGTCATGGTGGCCGCGGCCGCCCCGGACCCGCGCCGCCTGGCCCAGGCCTGCCTGTCACGGCTGGCCGAGCTGTTCCCCGGGGCCAAGGTCGTCATCGGGGTCGGCGGGCCCTGCCGCGATCCCCATGAGATCGCCCGCTCCTACGACCAGGCTCACCGCACCACGCAGACGCTGTGGCGGCTAGGGCGGGCCGGCGCGGTCGCCGCGTTCGAGGACCTGGGAATCCACCGGCTGCTGCTGCAAGTGCCCGACATGGGGGAGCTGCGCTCGTTCGCCGCGGAGGTGCTCGGCAAGCTGAGCGAGCACGAGCACGAGCACAAGTCCGAGTACCTCGCCACCCTCGCCTGCTACTTCCGGGAGAACAACAGCCCGCAGCGCGCCTCGCGGCTGCTGCACGTCCACCCCAACACGGTGGCCTACCGGATCAAGCGGATCGAGGAGATCACCGGCCTCAAGCTGGACAACTACCGTGACAGGCTGATCGCGCAGGTGGCGCTGGAGATTCTCGACGCCCTGCCCGAGCCGGCCGCCCCCGCCGAGCCCGCCAGGGAGCACCAATGAGCAAGCGGAGGGGCGCGGTGGCCCCTGGACTGAGCGGAGTGAGGGAAGGCGCCGCCTCCTGGGCGCCCCGACGCGAGCGGGAGGCACTGTGAGCGAGCGGAGGGGCGTGGTGGGGCCTGGACTGAGCGGGGCGAGCGAGGTACGAGGGAGCGGAGTGAGGGAAGGCGCCGCCTCCTGGGCGCCCCGACGCGAGCGGGAGGCACTGTGAGCGAGCGGAGGGGCACTGTGAGCCCCGTGTTCGTTCCCGCAGCCGCGGGCCTCCTGTCCGGCCAGCGCGTCCTGCTCTGCGACGGGGCGATGGGCACCTTGCTGCACGCGGCGGGGGCCGCGCTCGACCGGTCGCTGCCCGAGGTGAACCTGTCCGACGCGCCCCTGGTGGCCGCCCTGCACGACAGCTACCTGGACGCCGGGGCGGACATCATCCAGACGAACACGTTCGGCGCGAACCGGTTGTGGCTCGGCGACCATGGCCTGGGTGACAGGGTCGACGAGATCAACCGGGCCGGGGTGCGGATCGCACGGGCCGCGGCGAACCGGGCCGGCCGGCCCGTCCTGGTGGCCGGGTCGGTCTCGCCCGCGGTCACCGGCTTGCAGCGCCGTCGCGTCGGGGCCGCCGACCGGGCCGAGGTGCTGCGCGAGCAGATCGCCGCCCTCGTCGCCGACGGTGCCATAGACCTGCTGATCCTGGAGACCTTCGGCTACCTCGACGAGCTGGTCGAGGCGGTCTCCGTGGCGGCCGCGGTGACCGACCTGCCGCTGATCGCGCAGGCCACGTTCGCCGACGACGCGCACACCCTCGGCGGCGAGACCCCGCGTGAGGTCGCCGGGGTGCTGTCCGGCCTGCCGGTGGCGATGATCGGCACCAACTGCACGATCGGCCCGCAGCGGATGCTCGCCGTCGCCGAGGACCTGGTCCGTTACTCGGCGGTGCCGGTCAGCGCCCAGCCGAACGCCGGGCAGCCACGCCGCACCGGAGCGCGCAGCTTCGAGTTCTCCATCGACGGCGGCTACTTCGCCCGGTACATCGGCCGGTTCGCCGAGGCCGGCGTCACCGTGGTGGGCGGCTGCTGCGGTACGACGCCCACGCACATCAAGGCGGCGGCCGAGGCCATCGGGGCGCGGCCGGCCGCGCCCCGCGGGCCCGGGCGGCTCCAGGTGGCCCCTTCCGGACGGGCCCGCGAGCAGGCGGGGGCCTCCGCGCGCCCGCTGGCGGGGTCCCTGGCCGAGCAGCTGACCCAGGGCAGCTTCGTGACCGGAGCGGCGATCACCCCGCTGGCAGGGGGCAGGGCCGGAGAAGCGGAGCAGGTCGCGGCCATGCTCCAGGCCCGCGGGGTGGGCCTGATCGCCGTCCAGCCGCGGTGGAGCGCCCGTACCCACATGGACTCCCTGGGCCTAGCGCTGCAATTGCAGCAGACCATCGGCGTCGAGACCATCGCCACGGTCACCACCTGGGACAAGACCATCATGTCGCTGCAGGCCGACCTGCTGGGCGCGCACGCGCTTGGCCTGCGGTCGGTGGTGTCGACGACCGGCAACCCGCCAGTGCTCGGTGACTACCCGGCGGTTGACGGCACCTGGGACGTCGACTCGGTGGGGCTGACCGGACTGCTCGACGGGCTGAACTCCGGACGTGACTCCAATGGCCTGGGCCTGTCCGCCCGGACGTCGTTTTGCATCGGGGCCCGGGTCAACCCGGGCGCCAGCGACCCGGAAGCCGAGATCGCCAGGGCCAGGGCCAAGGTGGCGGCAGGCGCGCACTTCCTGATCAGCCGCCCGGTCTACGAGCCTGACTCGCTCGCCCGGCTGGCCGACGCGCTGGCTGGCACCGGGGTCCCGCTGCTGCTGTCCGTGGCTCCGCTGCGGTCCTTCGAGGAGGCGGACTACCTGGCCAACGAGGTACCGGGGGTCACCATCCCCGACGCCACCTTGCGGGCCCTGGACTCCGCTGGCCGGGGCGATGCCCGCGCGGTGGGCCTGGACCTCGCGGCCGACTTGCTGGCCAAGGCGCGCCCGATGGTCCGCGGCGTCCTGCTCACCGCGCCCGACGACGACCCGGCGGCGATCTTGCCGCTGCTGTCCGTCTTGTCCTGAGGCTTTGCCCGGTCCTGTCCTGGGCGTGCATTGCTTACGATTTGACGATCATGCGCTGAATGTCGCATGCGTAAGCGGGACACAAGGTGGAACGCTACCCCCATGGACCGTAAGGTGACCCGAAGAGCGTTTATCGGGCTAACCGTCGCGGCCGGCGGCGGCGCGGTCGCAGTCGGGACGAGGGCCTTGTTGTCGGCCGCCACGCCCGCCGCGCCGTCGGTCGTGCCCGGCCTGGCCGCCAGCGGGTCATCCGCTGCCCGCTCCAGCCAGGCCCGCCGCCCGCCGGCCAGCGAGGCCGCGCTGCCCGGTGACGCTGACTGGGAGGCCAGGAACCTGGGCGCCCAGCACGAGATCGAGGGGTACGCCGGCAAGGCAAGCGTGCTGCCAGGCGAGTCGTTCCCGCTGTTCGTGTCCTGCGCGTCGCGCTGGTTCACCGTCACCGCCTACCGGGTCGGCTGGTACCGGGGGGACGGGGCCCGCAGGCTATGGCGATCAGGCTCGCTGCGCGGCGGCGCCCAGCGGCCGTCGGCCGTCACCGGCGCCACCAGCACGGTCACCACCGACTGGGACCCGGTGACCGAGGTGCCGACCGACGGCTGGCCCGCCGGGTCCTACCTGCTGCGACTGGATGCCGACAGCGGCGCGCAGCGGTACGTCCCTGTGACAGTCCGGTCCCAGCAGGCCGCGGACCGGGTCGTTATGAAAAATTGCGTTCAGACCTGGCAGGCCTACAACCAGTGGGGCGGCTATGACCTGTACATGGGACCGTCGGGGGCCTACGACGACCGGTCGCTGGCGGTCAGCATGGACCGCCCGTACGACGACAACGGCGCGAACATGTTCCTTACCTACGAGCGCAACGCGATCAAGCTCGCGGAGTACCTGTCGGCTACGGCCGGCCTGCCGCTGGCCTACCTGACCAGCATGGACATCGCCGAGGACGCGGGTGCGCTGCGCGGGGCGGCCGCCTTGATCTCGATGGGGCACGACGAGTACTGGACGCCAGGCGAGCGGGCGAACGTCACCGCCGCCAGGAACGCCGGGGTCAACGTCGCGTTCCTCGGGGCCAACGCCGTCTTCCGCCGCACCCGGCTGTCATCGACGGCGGTAGGGGGCAGTCGGCTGGTGACCTGCTACAAGACGTCCCCCGACCCGGCCGCCGCCGCCAACCCGGCCCTGGCCACCACCAACTTCGCCGACCAGCCCCGCCCTGACCCGGAGTCCTCGCTCACGGGGACGAGCTACGAGGGCTACCCGGTGGATGCCTCCTACGTCGTGACCAGCCCGTCGAGCTGGGTGTTCGCCGGGACCGGCGTCACGGCGGGCAGCAGCTTCCCGCACCTGGTCGGCGTGGAATACGACCGGGTCAACCCGGGCAACCCGGTGCCAAGGCCGATAGAGGTGCTCTCGCACTCACCGCTGAAGCTGGACGGCGCGGCCAGCTACGGTGACTCCGCGTACTACACCTGCAAGAGCGGCGCGGGCGTGTTCAACAGCGGCACGATGCGCTGGGTGGAGGCGATCTACGGCGATCAGCCGCACGGCATCGGCGGCGCCACCCCGTCCATGGTCCGCCAGGTCACGACCAACGTGCTGCGCGCCTTCGCCGACGGTCCCGCGGCCGCGCGCTACCCGGCCCGCGACAATCTCCAGGCGACGCACGAGTACGCGGGCGACCCGGTGGGCAGCCCTGGCAACCTGCAGTGACCGGTGGCCGCTACCCCGGCGGTGCGTGCCCGGCCAGTTCCGCCAGCACTTCCTGCATGGCCTGCGCCAGCGCGGCCGTCAGGGCGGCCAGGATGCGCTCGCCCTCGGCGGCTGACGCGCCCGCCGGGTCGCCGAGTACGCCACTGGAGCTGACCGCCCGCACGCCGCGGGAGCGCAGCTCCGGCATGATCCGCCCCAGCGGGCGAGTGTCGCCGGCCACGGCGAGGTCCAGCCGGACCAGTTCGGGCGCGAGCGCCAGCATGGCCGACGTCTCGAAGCGTCCCGCGTGCGGGTCGGCGGCCGGCAGGCCCACCGCGGCCAGTGCTGCCGCGGGCAGGCCCGCATGCCAGGCGTGGCAGTTGCGGCCCTCGGCCCGCAGTCGCCGCTGGGCCGCCTCGATCGCCGCCGCGTTCCCGCCGTGCCCGTTGACCACCAGCATGGCCGGCCAGTGCCTGGCGGCATGGCGGCCGAGCTCCACCAGGAGCAGGGCCAGGGCCTCGGTGCCGATCGACAGCGTCCCGGGGAAGGCCGCGTGCTCGCCGCTGGCCCCGATGGCCACCGCCGGCGCCAGCCCGACGCCCGGCCGACCCACGCAGGCACGGGACGCGACCGCCACCGCGATCCGGGTGTCGGTGTCCATGGGCAGGTGCGGCCCGTGCTGCTCGCATGACCCGGCCGGCACCACCAGCAGCCGGCGCGGCCCGGCATCCGCCTGCGGCCAGCGCAGCGCGCCCAGCTCGAACATGGCCCCATTGTGGCATCCCGCCTGGCCCGCGGGCTGGCGACTCCCGCCGCGCCGGTAGCAGGCGCCGCCGCGCGGGCCTAGGCCTGCAGGCGGCCGTCGAACGCGGCGGCCAGCTGCCGCATCGCCTGGTCGAGCAGCGGGCCAAGCTCGGCCGCCGGGTCGTCGAGCCAGTGCTCGTAGGCGGCGACGGCCACGCCGAGCACGGCGTGCGCGATCGCCTGCGGCGCCAGCTGCCCGGTCCGCTGGCCGGTCCGGGCCGCCACGAACTCGGCGATGACCTCCCGCCAGGCGGTGAACCGCAGGGTGGAGTGGGCGAACAGCGTGGGCACCCGCAAGATCAGCTCCATCCGCCGGCGGTGCAGTGGCGCCTGGGCCTCGTCCACCCGGTTGAAGTCGACCAGGGCCTCCCGGATCGCCTCCATCAGCGGCACGTTGGCCGGGCAGGCCCTCAGCCGGGTACGCATCCGCTCGAGCTCCAGCTCGAACGCTCCCCACGGGATGTCGTTCTTCGAGGCGAAGTAACGGAAGAACGTCCGCCGCCCGATGCCTGCCGCCGCGGCGATGTCATCAACGGTCGTCGCCTCGAAGCCGCGGGTCGCGAACAGGCCGAACGCCACCTCCTCAAGCTCGGCGCGCGAGGTCGCCCGCCTGCGGCCCGGGGCGCGTGCCACCACCATGGCACCCAATGTAGCGCTGGTGGCTGTGGCGCTGGTGGCCTGTGGCCCGTGCGGCCTGTGGCCCTGGTGGCGGCCCGGATGGCCACCTTGATTTCGGCACTGGGTGCCGTTAGGCTCCGAGTAACTGCTATTCCGGCACCGGGTGTCATAAAGGCGGGGTGCCGCGCGAACAGGAGGTAGCGAGATGGCCGACGAGGAGCTGACCACGGACGAGCTGCTGGTCGAGGAGATCTCGATCGACGGCATGTGCGGTGTCTACTAGCAGCCAGCCGTTCGAGCTGGACCGCGCGTGGCGCGTCGACCCCCAGGTGTCGATGCGCCCCGAGCCGTTTGGTGCCCTGCTCTACCACTTCGGGACCCGGCGGCTGTCCTTCCTGAAGAACCAGACGGTGCTGGCGGTGGTCCGGTCCCTGGCCGACCACCCCAGCGCCCGCTGCGCGTGCGCGGCCGCCGGCGTCTCCGAGGCCGACCTTCCGGCGTACGCCATCGCACTGGCCACCCTCAGGGACTCCCGCATGATCACAGAACGGATCGCCCCATGACCGTCACCCAAGATGCCACCAGGCGCGCCTCGGCCGCCCCCGGCCGGCTGGTCGACCTGTTCGAGCGCGGCCTGGACGCCCCCATCTGCCTGACCTGGGAGCTGACGTACGCCTGCAACCTGTCGTGCGTGCACTGCCTGTCATCGTCGGGCCGTCGTGACCCGCGCGAGCTGACCACGCGCGAGGCCATGGCGGTCATCGACACCCTGCAGCGGATGCAGGTCTTCTACGTCAACATCGGCGGTGGCGAGCCGACAGTGCGGCCGGACTTCTGGGAACTTATCCAGTACGCCACCGCCCGTCACGTGGGCGTGAAGTTCTCCACCAACGGGGTAAAGATCGACGCCGCCGCGGCCGCGATGCTCGCCGCCAGCGACTACGTCGACGTGCAGATCTCCCTCGATGGCGCGACCGCCGAGGTCAACGACGCGGTACGCGGCCCCGGCTCCTACGCCACCGCGATGCGGGCCATGCAGAACCTGGCCGACGCCGGCATGCGGGGGTTCAAGCTGTCGGTCGTCATGACCCGGGAGAACATCCGCCAGCTCGATGAGTTCAAGGCCATCGCCGACCGGTTCGGCGCCCAGCTGCGGATCACCCGGCTGCGCCCGTCAGGGCGCGGCGCCGACGTGTGGCAGGAACTGCACCCGCTGCGGTCGCAGCAGCGCGAGCTGTATGACTGGCTCGTCGCCCACGGCGAGGACGTGCTGACCGGCGACTCGTTCTTCCACCTGTCGGCCTACGGGTCGGCGCTGCCCGGCCTCAACCTGTGCGGCGCGGGCCGCGTCGTCTGCCTCATCGACCCGGTCGGCGACGTGTACGCCTGCCCGTTCGCGATCCACTCGCAGTTCCTGGCGGGCAACGTCCGCGACGACGGCGGCTTCGCGGCGGTGTGGCGCTCGTCGCCGCTGTTCCAGCGGCTGCGCGAGCCCGGCGACGGCGGGGCGTGCCGGTCGTGCGGGCACTACGACTCCTGCCGGGGAGGGTGCATGGCGGCGAAGTTCTTCACTGGCCTGCCGCTTGACGGCCCCGATCCTGAATGCGTCCAGGGCTATGGCGAGATGGCCCTGTCGGCGGTGGCCCCCGGCCAGGCGCCCAGGTCGACCGACGATCACTCGCACCGGACGGCACCCAGGCGCGAGGCCGTCCCTGTCACCATCGGCCGCCGTCGTCCCCCGGACCGAGGCTGCGACGAGAGCCCGCTCGCGGGCTTCCCGGCGCGCTGACCCCTTCGCCGGGCGCCCAGGCCGGTGCGGGGGCCGGCCAGCTGCCGGGCGCCCAGGCCGGTGCGGTGGCCGGCCAGCTGCCGGGTGGCCCGGGCATGGGCCACCATCGCGAGAGCGGCCCGGGCAGGGGCTACCGCGAGGGCCACCGCAAGACGGTGCGTAGTTCGCCACCCAGAAATGGCGGCCGGACTACACACTCTTACCAGCCAGTAAGTGATTAAGTGATGAGGAGGGGGAGTTGGCGGGGCGCGAGGGGGTGCCTGCGGGCTTGCGGCTGCGTCCCGACGCGGGGACACGACTGCTCGGCGACGTCCTGATCGGCGGGTCGCCGACCCGGGTGCTGCGGCTGACCGGCGACGGCGCTCGCCAGGTCCGGTCCTGGCTGGGCGGCAAGCCCGTTGGCGACAGTGCCCAGGCAGGCAAGCTGGCTCGCCAGCTGCTCGACGCCGGGATGGTGCACCCGGACCTCGCGGGCGGCTGGCCGGGCGCGCCAGCGCCGGGAGACGTCACGGTCGTCATCCCGGTCAAGAACCGCCATGGCGAACTGGCGCGCTGCCTGGACGGCCTGATAACAGCAAGAAGCGCGAGTGCCGTCCACCCGGTCAGGGAGATCATCGTCGTCGACGACTGCTCCGACGACCCGGCTGGCATCGAGGCCGTCGCCGCCACGGCGGCGGCGCGGGTCATCCGGCGGGCGGTCAACGGCGGTCCTGGGGCCGCGCGGAACACTGGCCTCGCCGCCGCGACCACCGGCCTGGTGGCCTTCCTCGACTCGGACTGCGTGCCGGCCCCCGGCTGGCTTGAGCCGCTGCTGACGCACTTGGCCGACCCGGCGGTCGGTGCCGTGGCCCCGCGCATCGTCCCGGCCCGGCAGGGCACGACCTGGCTGGCCCGCTACGAGGGAGCCTCCTCGACGCTCGACATGGGGGCGCGGCCAAGCATCGTGCGGCCCGGCGCCCGGGTGCCTTACGTGCCAGGCGCCGCGCTCCTCGTCCGCCGCGAGGCCGCGGGCACAGGGTTCGCGCCGGGCATCCGCGTGGGAGAGGACGTGGACTTCGTCTGGCGGCTGGCCGCCGCCGGCTGGCGGGTCAGGTACGAGCCGGCCGCGCGGATGGGCCATCAGCACCGGGTGCGGCTGCGGGCCTGGTTCTCCCGCCGGTCCGACTACGGCACCTCGGCGGCGATACTCGAGGACCTCCACCCGGGCTCCGTCCGCCCGCTTTACGCCTCCTGGTGGACGGTCGCCGCCTGGGCCGCCATCCTGGCCCTGCGGCCACGCCCGGCTGGGCTCGCGGCCGCCGCCGTGGCCACGGGCGCGGCGACGTCCCTGCTGGCGCGCAGGCTCTCCCTGATCACCGGGGAGAACTGGCCGCTGCCCCGTCCGGCCGCCAGCAGCGCTCGCCCCGCTGACCCGCCTGTCCGGCCCGGCACCCCCCGCTTGCAGGGAACTGGCTGGACCGCGTGGTCACAGGCCGCCCGGCTTGCTGGCGGCGGCACGATCGCCAGCGGACGGCCGCTGGGCAGCGCGATCACCCGAGCCTGGTGGCCGCTGGCCGTCCCGCTGGCGATCGCCGTTCCGCGGCTGCGCGCGCCGCTAGCGGCGCTGGTCCTGGCCCCGCCGTTGCTGGACTGGGTCGACCGGCGACCGCCGCTCGACCCGGTCCGCTACGCCGGCGCGCGCTTGCTCGATGACGCCGCCTACAGCGCGGGTGTGTGGAAGGGCTGTCTAAGGGCCAGGTCCTTCCGCGTGCTGCTGCCCGTGCTCGGCTCGCGGAAGACGGCTGAACAGGCCGCCCGCGTCACCGGTCGCGACTAGGGAGCGAGCCGGTTCGGGCCGCGGAACAGGAACGTGGCGTCCCTGATCGACTCAAGGCCAAGCAGTGCCATCAGCAGGCGGCCAAGCCCCAGTCCCAGGCCCCCGTGCGGCGGGCAGCCGAACCGGAAGCAGTCCAGGTAGCGCCGCATCGGCTCGGCGGACAGGCCCTTCTGCGCGACCTGGGCCATCAAGATGTCGTAGCGGTGCTCACGCTGCGCGCCGGTAGTGATCTCCAGTCCGTTCCACAGCAGGTCGAAGCTGCAGGTCAGCTCCGGCTGCCCGGCCGGCCGCATGTGATAGAAGGGCCGGACGCTGGCCGGGTACTCGGTGATGAACACGAACTCGTGCCCGGTGGAGTCCCGCACGGCCGCCGCGACCGCCCGCTCGCCCGCCGGGTCCAGGTCGCCGCGGGCGTCGCTCCCGGCCATCGCCTGTGCCCGCGCCATCGTCACCCGGGGGAACGGGACCGCGGGCACCCTCACCTCGACACCGAAGCTGTCCTTGATCGCCTGACCGTGGACGGACGCGACCTCGGCCAGCACGTGCGCCAGCATGCGCTCCTCGAAGGCCATCACGTCCTCGACGCCGTCGATCCAGGCGAGCTCCACGTCCACGCCGGTGAACTCGGTCGCGTGCCGGGAGGTGAAGGATGGCTCAGCCCGGAACACCGGCCCGATCTCGAAGACCCGGTCGATCCCGGCCGCGATAGCCATCTGCTTGTAGAACTGCGGCGACTGCGCCAGGTAGGCGCTGCCCCCGAAGTAGCCAAGCTTGAACACCTCGGCCCCGGACTCTGACGCGCTTCCCATCAGCTTCGGGGTGTGCATCTCGGTGCATCCCTCGCGGTAGGCGAACTCGCGCATCGCCCGCTCGACGGTGCTCTGCACGGCGAAGACCAGCGACCGCTCCGGGTGCCTGCGCACGTCAAGGAACCGCCAGTCCAGCCTGCCCTCCGGGCCGGTGCGGTCGTCAAGCGGCAGCGGGGCCTCGGCCAGCGCCTCGACGGTGACCTCAGCCGGGAAGACCTCGATGCCCCCGGCCTTGACCTGGTCGTTGGCCGCGACCCGGCCGGTCACCCGCACGGCGGACTCGGCGGTCAGGCCCTCGAGGGCCTTCTCGATCGGGCCGCCGTCACGCCGCCAGGTGAGCTGGACCGTTCCCGTGTGGTCCCGCAGTACCACGAACTGCATCGCGCGCTGCAGTCGCAGCGCGTGGACCCATCCTGCTATCGATACGTCCTCGCCGACGTGCGCGGGCAGGTCAGCTAGCGGAACGCGGATCATCGCCAGTCCTCCTCGGGACCGAAAGGTGATCCCTTGGGGACGCGGGCGAGAAGGGGACTCGCGGTGCCACCACGTCTTCGCCGCGACCCGAGGACTCGGGGGACGCGGCCTCTTTGAACAAGGCGCTCGGGAGTGTCTTCGCATCGGGTCGCGAGTCCGCCATCACAGCAACGGCGGCTCTCTCGGCTCGCGGGAGCCCGGTGCTACTCGTCTCCGTCAGTACGCTGACGCGAGTGTAGCGACCCGAGGGCGCGGCCGCCAAGCGCGTTTTCGCCGCCGGCCGGGCAGCGGGCCGCCGCAGGGCCAGCCGCTGGTGGCTACCGCAGGAGCGGGCGGACCTGCTGCCCGGCGAAGCGGGCGAAGTCGACCGGGTCGGTCCGCTGGTGATCCGCTGGGTGGAGCACCACCGTGCCCGCGCCCGCCTGAGCCAGGGCGTGCACGCTGGCTGCCACCGCGGCGGCATCGAGCCGCTCCACGCGCTCGTAGACCACCAGGTGATGGTGGTCGGCCCGGCCGCCGGCGGCCCGGCCCTCGTCGATCAGCTCACGAGCACGCCGTAGCCCGTCCGGTCCGGTTCCCGCGTCCAGGACGGTGCCGTCGGCGAGCTCGCCACTGAGCCGCAGCGTCTTCGGCCCAGTCGCGGCGGACAGGACCGGCGGCGCCGGCACGGCGGGCGGCCACTGGAGCGCCACCTCATCGAGCCGGGTGTAGCGGCCATCGACGGTCAGCTTCTCCCCGCGCAGCAACGCCCGCAGCGCCGTCAGTTGCTCGCGTAGCAGCGTCATCGGCGAATCAGCCGCCGTGCCCGCCTGCCGCATCCACGACTGGACACCGTGCCCGACGCCGAGCGTCATCCGGCCAGGGAACAGCCGGTGCAGCATCGCCGCGTCCATGGCCGTCGCGGCGACGTTCCGCAGTGGCACCGGCAGGACGCCGATTCCCACCCGTAGCCGGCCCGTCCACGCGAGCACGGCCGCGCACCCTGGCAGCGCCCCGCCCCAGAAGCAGTCCTCCCACAGCCACAGCTCCTCAAGGCCCGCCTCTTCCGCCGCCAGCGCGACGTCCCGCAGCCGCTCCGGCGGCACCTCCGGCCAGCAGACCGCACCCAGGCTCGTCATGCCAGCCATCATCGCGCAGTCACCGCCGCGGCGCCGGCCCCTGGGTCAGGAAAGCACCCGGTGCCGGAAGTTACGCAGGCCAATGGCCATGAACAGCACGCCGAACCCGGCCACCACCGGGTAGATGACGTACAGGTGCATGTGCGGCGCGCTGGTGAACACCGCCCGCATGCCCTCGTTCACGTAGATGAGCGGGTTGACCAGCACCACCGTCTGCAGCCAGTGCCAGCCACCCAGCGTGACCGGTGCGAGGCTGTTCCACGCGTAGTAGGTGCCGCCAAGGAACGTGATCGGCAAGATGATGAAGCCGAACATCAGGCCGATGTTCCTCGGCTCGAAGCTGGTGCCAAGGACCAGGCCGAGCCCGGCCATCGCGATGCAGGCCAGCGGAACGAACGTCACGATCAGCGGCCAGTGCAAGTCCAGGTTCGCCCGCGCCCCCCTGGCGTGCACCACTGATGCGATCGGCAGCACGATGACCGCAGACAGCAGGCCCTGGACCGCCCCGGAAAGCACCTTGGCCACCGCCACCAGCCAGATCGGGCAGGGTGCCTGCACGCGGTCCTCGATCTCCCTGGTGTAGCCGAACTCCTGGGCCATGGCCAGGGCGATCGACTGCACGCCCTGGAACATGACCGAGATCCCGACGACCCCGGGAACCAGGATGGTCGCGAAGGCCGACTCCGTCGCCGGGCCGCGCCCGCCGATGCCCTGCCCGATCTTGGGGAAGACGTAGAGGAAGACGAAGCACAGCAGGAACGGCTGGACGAGCGTGCGCAGCACGAACTCCCACAGGTGCTTGCGCAGGACCACTAGGTCACGCAGGAGCAGGGCACCCAGCGCGGTCCGGCTGGCCGCGGCGACCGAGCGGACGGGGCTGGCGGCCATTCGCCGAGCCGGGGGCTCAGGGACGGCTGACGCGGTCAATCTTCCCGCAGCTCCCTTCCAGTCAGGCTGATGAACACCGTTTCCAGGGACGGCTCGGCGACTGATACGTCAACGAGGGTGAACCCGGCATGGTCAGCCGCCAGCACGATGCGCGGGACCAGCCCGTCGGCTCCTCGCACGTGCAGCTCCAGCCGGTCGTCCGCCACCCGCGCCCGCATGACCTCCGCCATGCCAGAGTCAAGCACCTGGGCCAGCTGGCTCACGTCATCCGTGGTCCGCACCGTGACGATGGTGTCGGCGTCAACGATCTGCTTGAGCGCGGCCGGGGTGTCCAGTGCGAGCACCCGGCCGTGGTCAATGATCGCCACCCGCTGGCAGAGCCGCTCGGCCTCCTCCATGTAGTGGGTGCTGAGCAGGATGGTCTGTCCCTCGCGGTGCAGCAGGCCGAGCAGGTCCCACAAGGCGAGCCTGCTTTGCGGGTCGAGGCCCGCCGTCGGCTCGTCAAGGAACAGCACGGACGGCCGGTGGAAGATGGCCCGGGCCACCATGAGCCGCTGGGCCATGCCACCCGACAGCGCGTACACCGACGCCTTCGCCCACCGCGACAGCTGGAACTGCTCGAGCAGGTCATCGGCGATCCGCCTGGACTGGCTCGCCTTGATCCCGAACAGCCGGCCGTGGAAGTACAGGTTCTCCCAGACGGTGAGCTGGCGGTCCAGGGTGTTCTGCTGTGAGACGATACCGCTCAGCTGCTTGGCCAGCGCCGGGCGCGCCGTGACGTCCACCCCGGCCAGGAAGGCCCGCCCCGACGTGGGAACCACCCGCGTGGTCAGCATGCCCGCGGTCGTGGTCTTGCCCGCGCCATTCGGCCCGAGCAAGCCAAAGATCTCCCCGGCCCGCACGTCCAGGTTCAGGTTGTCCACGGCCGCGAAGTCCGTCCCGGGATAGACCTTGCGCAGGTCCTCGGTGTGGATGACCGCGTCCGCCTTGTCGCCGGGCCCTTCTGGCGATCTCTGTCCGGCTGCTGCGGTGCCCATAGAAGGCTCACCTTAGGGCGGGGCGCGGGCCGGCTTCGGGTGCCACGCCGCGTGCCGTGCCACCGGGCCTGCCCGCGCCGTGACCAGCCCCGCCGCCAGGCCCCGCCGCCAGGCCCAGCTACCAGGCCCCGCCAGCAGGGCGGGAGCGCCGCCGGCGGGACACCGCAGTCATTGCATAGCGGAAGCTGGGCGGGGATGATTAGGCGGTCATTGATTGGCCGTTTTGAGTAATCTACGCTCGAGGCGTGCCTAGGGTCGGACCTGGCGACCCGGGCGCTGGGCATGACCATGGTGCTCGTCTGGCCGGGGGATGAGGTCAGGCAGCACGCGGCGGCGCCGTTATGCAAGAAGCTGTACGTAAGGTCTCCGTGGGCATTGCCATGTCATTGCTACAGCGTCGCCTGGGCGCGGCCCTAGCGGCATGCCAGCAGCCCGCGGCCGAAAGGAATCGGGAGGTATGAGTGACCGAGGCCAAGCCGCTGGCTGCCCGGCAGGACCGGGCGCGCCCGGTGACGAGGGAGCAGATCGCCGCGACCGCGCTGCGGCTGCTCGTCGAGCATGGCCCCGACGCCGTCTCGCTGCGCGGGGTAGCGCGTGACCTTGGCATGACGGCACCGGGCTTGTACCGGTACTACGGCAGCCGTGAGGAACTGCTTCGGCACGTCATCGCGCAGCTCCTGCAGGGACTCGCGGATGACATCAGGCTGGCCATCAGCGAAGCCGACGCGCACTACTCATCCGGCCAGCCCGCGGGGGCTGGCCCCGCATCAGGGGCGATGCCCGAGCTAGCGCAGCGGGCGCGAGTGACGGAGAAGCTGACCACCGGCTGCCAGGAGTTCCGGCAGTGGGCCCGGCGGCACAAGGACGAGTTCATGCTGCTGTTCGGCGCGCCCTTGCCGCAGGCCGGGGACGCAGGCTCTGACGTCGTCAAGGATTCGGTCCTTGAGTTCGCCCGGACGTTCTATTCGATGTTCGTTGAGCTCTGGGACGTCCTGCCGATCCCGGTGCCCGACCAGGCTGAGCTGCGCCCCGGGTATGGCGCGCAGTTCGCCTGGTTCCGTGACCAGCTGCCGCGAGGCGCGCCCGATGGCATGATCGTGGTGTTCCTGCGCTGCTGGGCGCTGCTTTACGGGGCGGTGTCGATAGAGATATGCGGCCACGTCGCGATCGCCTTCGATGACCCAGATCAGATGTTCGAGCTCATCCTGGCGGACCTCGCCCGGATGGTCGGCCTTGAATACCCGATCCCGGCGAGCCGGTAGGCACTTCTTGCGTCGCCGGCGCGGCAAGAAAAGCCGAGCGTCAGCAGTGGCGGGCGGCAACGATGGAGGAATGCGAGCTACGGCCGAGGGCTGGAAGGACTTCTTCGCGCATTCCCAGTACACGCGATTCGCCACGGCCGTCGTGCCGCCCGGGCAGACCGAGGCGGAGGTATCCCAGCTGACCGGGCTACTAGGGCTGCGCCCCGGGGCGCGAATCTTGGACCTGGGCTGCGGCAACGGCCGGCTCGCGGTTCCGCTTGCCGCCGCCGGCTACGCCGTGACCGGCCTCGACGCCTGCGAGCCGCTGCTTGCCATCGCGCGTGATCGCGCCGCGGACAGCGGGGCCGAGCTGACGCTCGTGCACGCGGAAATGAAGGACTTCGGCGATATCGGGCGATTCGATGCGGTCATCAACATCGGGACGGCGTTCGGGTACGTGGAGCGCGGCGAAGACGACCGCGCGGCACTGGGCAACGTCTTCCGCTGCCTGGACTCGGGCGGGGTATTCCTGCTTGAAACGGAGAACCGGGACCACAAGGTGCGTATTGGCCGCCAGGTCTGGTTCGAGATGGCGGGCACCATCGTCTGGTGCCATCGTGCGTACGACGCAGTGTCGGGACGATGGCGCGAGCGTATTGAATGGATGTCAGGCGACACGCGCGACGCGGTTGAATACTCGCTGCGGCTATACACCGTGGCGGAGCTCGCCGATATGCTGAGCAATGCCGGATTCACGGTGGCTGGGGCCTGGAGCGGGCTGTCCGGAAGGCCATACGACCTGGACTCCCCCCGGATGGCCATCATGGCGCGGCGGCCGTAGCGGTCGGCTACCACGCGGCGGCGCGCGGCTGTTCATTTGCCTGCTGGACTTTATTGCGCAGTATTCTGCACGGCTTGCCTGAGGGCTGCGGAGCGCGGACAGCCGCCGCCCCTTCTGAAATCATGACAGTGCGGTTCCCGGAAGTGCTTGCGGCAACAAAAGCGCCGCACCGTGGCAACGCTTGTCGCAAGAAAGAGCGAGAATCCGAGGCGACTCGGACGTGATCCTGAACGTGTCAGATTACTCCCGCAAAGCGGAGGATAAAAATGTCCACGGCAATGACCCCCAAGGTCACCACGTACGACACCGTCATGGAGCTCGACTACGCGGAGTCGGAGATCGGCCTGATCCTGGCCGACGGCCGGTCAGAGCGGATCGCGCTCAAGACGGCCTGCCCGACTGAGTTCATCGTCCACGAGCCGGCGATCTCCGACGACGGCAGCGTCGACCTGTCCCTCGAGATCATCCGTTTCGACCTCGTCGGCGCGAGCCGCGAACTGTGGCCGGGCCAGGAGATCCACGTCCTCGGCGGCGCGCTCAGCTCCCCCGACGGCCGTCCGATCCTGGGCAGCGCGCACATCCCGGCCGGCCGCGCGCTTGAGCAGGGCGTCATGAGCGAGCAGGTCCTGTACCTGACCATCGAGACCCCGGTCGGCACGCTGCACAACGACAAGCCGGTCCGGATGGGCGGGGAGCTGTTCCGGCTGCCCCCGAAGGGCTCACGGTTCGAGTCGCACGAGGAGACCCCGCTGTTCACCCCCGAGGGTGTCCAGGTCGGCACGCTCTTCATGTGCGCCAACGAGGCGTAGTGACCTCGCTGGAACGCGCGCACGGATGGGCGGGCCCCGGTAAGACCGGGGCCCGCCCGCCCGCCTCGCGGGCGCGCCGGGGCCGGGCGCGTCGCCGGGTGGTGGCGATGATGACCAGTCAGGATCCCGGCTTCCTGCGCCGGGCCACGGACCAGTTCCAGTTCGCCGATCCGTTGTCCGCCCAGCGAACCAGCGATATCGCCCGCACGTTCCTGGCCGGATACAACATCCTCGCGAGCGGGGCGGGCCCGGCGGCCGTCACGTCCGCCGCCGCCGGCGTGCCCCGGTACTTCCGGCCGTTCTTCTATGAGGGCGCCGCGATGGGCTTCGGCCCCCTGTGCTGGCACACGGGCGGCCACATCGGCGCGTTCGAGGGGTTCGCCCGCGCCCTGTCCCCGGCCACCGTGTACCAGAATTACGTGGGCCTTGGCTGGTGGCTCGGCACGATCTACCGCCGGCGGCCACGGCGCATCGCCCGGATCGTGTCCGTGCTTGACTTCCGGTACCGGCTGCTGTGCTACGAGGGCATGGGCTTTCGTGCCGGGTTCTTGTCGGCCGGCCGCCGGATGGCCCCGGCGGGGGTCCGTGTCACCGACAGCGCCGCCACCGACGTCTGGTACCAGGGGTACGGCCGCAGCCTCTGGTTCGTCCACATGGGCGACGTCGCCGGGGCGATCCGCGCCGCGACCGCGGTCGGTGCGGCCCACGCCGCGGACTGCGTCAGCGGCATCGGCCTGGGAGTCGCGTTCAGCTACCTGGACCGGATCACCGACCTGGAGCGGGCCTGCCGTCAGGTTCCCCGGCACCTGCTGGCCGAGTTCGAGCAGGGATTGTCCTTCGGCTGGGAGGCGCGGCAGCTGGCCGACCCTGACCTGTTCGACCGGCACGCGGCCGCCTTGCCGCCCGCGGTCCGCCGCGCCGTGGGCACGGCGGTGGCCAGCGTCCAGCAGGCCCGGGACCGCCTTGCCCTCGACGGTGATGAGAGCGACTTCTACGTCCGCTGGCGGCGGGAGGTCGTTGAGGTCATGCGCGGCGCGCCGGTGTTCCCGCCGTCGCCCGTTAAGTAAGGCAGCATCGATGAACGGAGCCTCGGATGGTTAACGGCAGCACTTCCCCGGACCAGGGCGGGCAGGCCGAGGCGGTCGACCCGGCATTCGGCCGCAACATTCGCCGCATCTATGCCTACCAGGTGCTGACCAACGTCAGCCTGTGGATGCCCATCTGGATCGTCTTCCTGCACAATGACCGGCACCTCTCGCTCGGCCAGATCTTGCTGATCGCGGGGGTCGGCTGGATCATGCAGGCCGCCGCCGACGTCCCGCTTGGCGTCTTCGCCGACGCGTTCGGCCGCAAGGTGACCGTCCTGACGGGTACCTGCGTGCTGACCGTGGGCCTGGCACTGCTGGCGGTGCTGCCAGGCTTTTACGGCGTGGCGGCCGGGTACCTGTTCTGGGCGATCGGCACCGCGATGATGTCTGGCACCGATACCGCCTTGCTGTACGAGAGCGCGCGGCTGGCCGGCCGCGAGGAGGACTTCCCCAAGATCGCCAGTCACTCGTTCCAGCTCATCCAGGGGGCGCAGGCGGCCGGCAGCATCGGGGGCAGCCTGCTCGCCTCGCTCGGCCTTGGCCTGCCCATGCTGGTGACCGCGGGGCTGAGCGGGGTGGCGGCGATCGCGCTGGCCGGCACCAGGGAGCCACCGGCCGAGCACGACCGGCGGCCCGGCTACACCGAGGTGGTCCGGTCCGCCACCCGGTACCTGGGCGGCCATCCGCCGGTGCTCGCCCTGGTGGTCTATGCCGCGATGATCGGGGGCACGGCCTTCTTCGTGCCGTTCGTCTTGTTCCAGCCGGAGATGCAATCGCAGACCGTCGCCCTGGGCTGGTTCGGGCTGCTGTTCACCGGGCTGCGGCTGGCCAGCCTGGCCGGCTCGCGTTACGGGTACAAGCTGATCACCGACTCCAGCCTGGGCAGCTGGCTGGCCGCCGTTCCGGCCGTGATGGTAGTGCTGTTCCTCGTGGTGGCGGGCAGCCGGACGTGGTGGCTGGCATACCTGGCCATGCTGGCGATCGCGGTTGCCAACGCGTCGGTCCGGCCGCACCTGTCGGCCATCTTGAACCGGCTGGTGACCTCAAAGATCCGGGCCACCCTGCTGTCGTTCCAGAACTTGTCCATGACCGTGTTCATCGCGGTGATGCACCCGGCCGTGGGGGTGATGACCGACACGTGGGGGCTGCGGTGGGCGTTCGTGCTGCTCGCGGGCCTGAGCCTGCTGCCGTTTGTGGCTCGCGCGTTCATGGACGTGAAAGCGCCGGCCGCCGCCCCCGCCGCCGCCCCGGCCGAAGCCGAAGCCGTCAGCACGACGGAGGCGTCGTGAGCGCCGTGCGGCCCGCGCCGGGAACCGGGGCCGTCGACGGCCATCGGGCACTGCGCCTGGTCGCGCCGCCGTGCGGGCTGCCGCCGTTCGCCGACATCGGGGCGCGGGACTACGAGACGGCTTTCGAGGTCGCGCTTGACCTGGGGGAAAAGACAGTCGAGTCGGTCGCGAGCGACCCCGAGCGCGCGACGTTCGACAACACGATCGTTCCACTTGAACGGGCGGGCGACCTGCTCGAGCGGGTCGTGATGGCCTTCTTGACGGTATCAGGAGCGGACGCGACCGACGAGCTGCTCGCGCTTGAGGCGAGGATCACGCCGCGCTGGAACGCCTTCCGTGAGGCGGTGCTCCGCGACCCGAGGCTGTTCGCGCGGATCGAGGCCATCGGGGGCGATGACACCGGGCTGAGCCCGGAGCAGGGCTATCTCGTCGGCCGGTACCGCTCCCTGATGGCCGGGGCAGGCGTCGGGCTGCCCGCCCAGACCACGGCCAGGCTCGCCGCGATCAGCGCCAGGCTGGCCGCGCTGTCGGCCGAGTTCAGCAAGCGGCTGCTGGCCGACACGGCCGAGCTGGCCGTCATCGTCGATGCCGAGGCCGAGCTCGACGGCCTCAGCCCCGGCGACATCGCCGCGGCCAGGCACGCCGCGCAGGTGCGCGGGATGCCCGGCCGGTACCTCATCGCGCTGGCCCATCCGACCGGCCACCCGTACCTGAAGCAGCTCACCCGCCGGGCGCTGCGGCAACGGATCATGTCCGCTTCGCTGTCCCGCTGCCGGCGCGGCAATGCCAATGACACCAGCGGCATCGTGGTGCAGATTGTCGCGCTGCGGGCCGAGATGGCCCGGCTGCTCGGCCACCCCAGCTACGCGAGCCTGGCGGCGAGCGAGGAGACCGCGGGGACCCCGGGGGCCATCTCCGGCCTGCTGCAACCGCTCGCCACGGTCGCGGCGCGCAAGGCCCGGGCGGAGCACGCCGCGCTGAGCGAGCTGGCGGGCACGACCGTCGAGTCGTGGGACTGGCCGTACCACGCCGAACGGATGCGGCTCATCCGGCATGATCTTGACACCGCCGCGCTTCGCCATTACTTCGCGGTGGAGAGCGTACTGACCAGGGGCCTTTTCCATGCCGCCCGCCTGGTGTACGGGCTCAGCTTCACCGAGCGCGCGGACCTGCGCGGCTGGAACGATGACTGCCGGGTCTTCGAAGCCCGTGACTGCGACGGGTCTCCGCTCGGGCTGTACGTGCTCGACCTGTACGCCCGGGAGGCCAAGCGCGGCGGCGCGCGGACGCACTCGCTGGTCCGGCAGGCCCGCCTGCTCGAAGCGCGGGCCGTTGTCTGCAACGGCCTCCACGTGCCCCGGCCAGCGCCCGGTGAGCCCGCGCTGCTGACCCTGGAGGCGGTGGTGACCCTCTTTCATGAGTTCGGGCACGCGCTGCACGCCCTGATGTCGGCCGTCAGCTACCCCTCCACCTCCGGCCTGAACGTCTTGCGTGACTTCGTCGAGTACCCGGCCCAGGTCAACGAGATGTGGGCGTTGTGGCCGGACGTGGTGGGCAATTACGCCATCCACGTCGAGACGGGCGAGCCGTTGCCAGCCGAGGTAATCGACAGGATCCGTACCGCGGCAACGTTCAACCAGGGGTTCCTCACTACCGAGCACCTCGCGGCGGCCACCCTTGACCATGCCTGGCACACCGTCGCGCCTGGCCAGCAGGTCGCTGACGTCGACGAGTTCGCGCGGCTCGCCCTGGCCCGGGCGGGACTGGATCATCCAGCCATCCCGAGCCGCTACGCTACCCAGTACTTCCAGCACGTCTTCTTCGGACAGTACGCGGCTCGCTACTACAGCTACCTGTGGTCCGAGGTGCTGGCGGCCGACACCATCGAGTGGTTCACCGAGCACGCTGGTGACCTGCGCGGCGCCGGGCAGCGGTTTCGCGACACGGTCCTGGCCATCGGGGGCTCCGCCGACCCGATGGCCGCCTACCGGGCCTTCCGCGGCCGCGACGCGAGTGTCGGCGCCCTGCTGCGGCGCCGTGGCCTGGACTGACTAGGCCGCGGCGGGGGGCACGGCGGGGACCGGGCTGATCTCCTCGAGTCGACGGCGGCGGGTCTCGATTCCGAAGCGGGCGAAGATGACGATGCCGAGGAGCAGCGGGACCATGCCCGCCAGGGCGGTCAGGGCGATCGACGGGGTGGTGGTCGCGGCGATGACCAGCGCGATGATCGCCAGCCCGCCCGCCTTGGTCGCGCCCGCCATCAGGCCGGTGCCGCGGGCGCGAAAGCCGGTCGAGTAGACCTCCGCCGCGTACACGGTGACGACCGCGGTCGCGAGGCTTGTCCCGGATAGCGGGATCACCAGCAAGACGGTGAGCAAGGCGTGGTTATGAGCCACGGAGTCACCGGCGATGACGAACCCGGCGAGGGCCGCCGCGAGCAGCCCGAACAAGACGATGATGGTATTGCGGGTGCTCCAGTACCCGTAGAGCAAGGTGACGCCGAGGGATATCGGCAAGCCGATCGCCGCGGCATTCCGCACGATGTAGTCGGAGTTTACCGAGGTGAATCCCAGGTGCTGCAGGTTCGTCGGGATCCACAACTGGAATCCATAGGTCACGAGGCCAGCACCGATGGCGAGAATTACCAGGCCCAGGCTTGGGCCGCGCAATGGACGGACCAGGACCTGGCGGAAGCCGCGGTCCGGCGCCTGCCTGGCATCGGGCTCGTCCTCGTCCGTTGATGTCGCCGCGGCGCCGAGCTCCCGCAGTATCTCCGCTGCCTCGTCGGGCCGGCCGGCCGCCAGCAGGTAGCGCGGTGATTCCGGGATCCAGTGATTCAGCGCGATGAGCAGCAGGCCGGTTGGCAGGCCGATGAGCCACATGATCCGCCAGCTGTAGTGCGGGATGAGCGCGCCGGACAGCCAGCTCGTGAGCACGTAGCCGACCCCGGCCACGCCCCCTCCGATGAGGGCCAACAGCCAGCCGCGGTGCCGTGCCGGGATGATCTCGGCGAGCAGCGCGAAGGCGATCGGCAGCATCCCGCCGACGCCCAGGCCCATCAGGAAGCACATGAACAGGTTCCAGCTGAACCCGGGCATGGCCCCGCAGATGGAGGTGGTCACGAAGAGCAGGCCCGCGAACAGGATCGAGGACCGGCGGCCGATCCGGTCACCGAGCCAGCCCCAGGCCAGCGAGCCAAGCACCGTCCCGCCGATGCCCGCGAGCGGGAGCCAGGCCACCGGGACATGGCCGTGGGGGGTCGTCGCCGACTTCAGCCCGTACTCCGCGGCCATCCCTGGCGACACGAACGACAGCGTGGCCGGCTTCATGACGTCGATGATGACCGCCACGGAGATGATCAGCAGCAGGGCCACGTGCCGGGGCCGTAGCGGGGCGTCGTCGAGTGCCCGGACGCTGATTCGCTGGGCACGCCGCCGTATCTGGCCGGAGGCACGGGGCAGCAGCCCGTACAGCGCGGTCGGCAGCCCCGCGACGATCAGCGCCATTCCGGTGAGCATTGCGGCGTCGGGGCGCATTCCCGCCATGTGATAGCCCATGCTGCGGGCGCCGTAATACATGGGAAGATGCAGCACGACGCCGGCCGTGCAGGCGATCGTGCCCAGCCAGAATGGCACCGGATGCGCGAAGCGCCGCCACGGTCCGACCGAATCAGAGGCATCTGCGCTAGTCAAGGCCGTCATGCGCAACATATTAGGTGCCGGGGGGCGAGCAGGCTCGGGAATTGTTGCGCTAATGCCCGCCATATCGGCCAGCCGGGCGGCCTGGGTGTTACGGTGACCAGGCCGGATAACGGGCAGCGGATTGGCCGGCGGAGAACATCCTCGCTTTCACCTGGTAAGGAGCTTGACATGGCAAAGTACATAGTCTTTATCTACGATGACGAGGCGCGGATTGGCAGCGCGTCGCCTGATGCCTTCCAGGCGACGACGGAGGGGCACCAGAAGTTCGCCGCGAGCCACGGCCAGTCGCTGCGGGGCGGCGGCCGGCTGGCGCCGGCGGCGAGCGGGGTCAGCGTCCGCACCGGGGCAGACGGCACCCAGGCGGCCGGCCAGCCGGGCCCGTTCCTGCCGGAGGCCGGCCAGTACATCGGCGGGTACTACATCATCGAGGCCGACGACATCACCCAGGCGGGCAAGATCGCCAGCGACGTCCCCGCCCCGTTCGGCGGCGTGGAGGTCAGGGAGCTCCGCTAGCGCTCCCGCCGCTGCGGGCGGGGCCTGTCGGGCGATGACAGCCCGGCGGTCCCGCCCGCCGTTTCCCGCGGCGCTAGTCGTCCGCGCTGACGGGCAGGCAGGCCGGCGAGCGGCTGTTGCCGACGGCACCCCACTGCACGGCCGAGCGGTCGACGGCCAGCCGCAGGGCGCCGAATCGCTCAACCAGCGCTCCGATGGCGACCCTCGCCTCCATGCGCGCGATGGGTGCCCCCCAGCACAGGTGTATCCCGTGGCTGAAGCCGAGGTGCGTGCCGGAGTTAGGCCGGCTGAGGTCGAGCTTGTCCGCGCCGGGGAAGGCGCGCTCGTCACGGTTGGCCGCCGCGAAGGAGACCGCCACCATGGCGCCCTGCGGGATGAGGGTGCCGGCCACCGTGATGTCCTGGGTGGCGAACCGCACCGAGCTGGAGAAGGCCGGGCCGTCGAAGCGGAGCAGCTCATCGACGCCGCTGGCGCGCACCGCCGGGTCGGCGCGGAACAACTCGAGCTGGGCCGGATCATCGAGCAGGGCCAGCACGCCGTTGACGATAAGGCCGGCGGTCGTCAGGTACCCGGCGAGGATGAGCTCGTACAGCATGTTGCTCAGCTCTACCTCGCTGACCCGCGCGGGATCTTCCCGCCAGCGCGCGATCATGCGGGCCGTCAGGTCGTCGCCGCCGTCATCGGCGGCCTTCGCCGTGATCAGCGAAGACAGGTAGGCCCGGATCGCCTTGTCGGCTGCCTGCCTGATGGCGTCCGCGTTCGGCCGGTGCCTGGGGGTCAGCACGTCGCTGATCCAGCGGGTGAAGCTGGCGCTGGCATCCTCGTTGATGCCGAGGATCTCGCGCAGCGTGGCGATGGTCAGCGGGTGGGCGAACCGGGAGACGAGGTCGACGGGCGAGCCTGCCTGCTCCATCGCGGTCAGCAGTTCCGCTGCCTGCCGCGCCACGACCGGCTCCAGGTAGTCCAGCCCCATGTCGAATGACGAGGCGAGCAGCCGGCGCAGCCGGGTGTGCACTGGAGGATCGGTCGTCAGCAGGCTCGCCACCAGCCCGGAGCTGTCCCCCGGCTTGAGGTAGCCGGCCCGCTCAAGCGCGGCCCGGCCGTACGCAGGATCGGCGGACAGCCGCCGGTCGGTCAGGACGCCTCGTCCTTCCTCGTGGCGGACCACGAGGTAGCGCTCGATCCCGTTGGGCTGCCGGACGTGGTGCACCGTGCCCTCCCGCCGCAGGCTGGCTAGCTGCGGGTACGGGTTGGTGACGAACGACGGGCTGAACGGGTCGAAGTCGCGGGGACCGGCAGTCCTGGTCATGGCAGTCTCCTCGCCGTGTCGGCGCGGGCGATGTCCCACTGGTGCAGGCTGGCGAAGCGGTTGGTAACCAGGCCCGTGATCGGCGGCAGCGCCAGCCAGGAGGCGGCGACGTCGATCACGTCGGGATGGAACAGCGGCACGTGCGGCACGTCCTGGGCTACCAGCCGCTGTACTTGCCATGCCGCGTCCGTGGCGTCCCGCGCCGCCATGGACATCGAGTCGATCAGCGCGTCCACCGCCCGATTCCGGTAGCCGAACCTGTTCCCGCCGCCGTCCGGGCCGCCGGAGTGGTAGAAGTCTCGCAGGAACGACGGGCTGGGCAGCGGGCTCAGGGTCAGCATGACCATGTCGTAGCGCCTTGTGGCCACATGCTCGGTGAGCAGTTCGGCAATCGGCACGCAGGCCACGTCGACAGCCACCCCGACGGCCGCCAGCTGCGCGCTGATCAGCCGCGCCGTGGCTAGCTTCAGGTCGTCCCCGGCCGCGGTAAGCAAGCTCAGCCGCAGTGCCGTCCCGGCTGGCCCGACGCGCGTTCCTGACCCCGACCGGCGCCACCCGGCTGCCGCTAGCGCCGCGCTCGCGGCCCGCGCGTCGTGCTCGCGGGCCAGCACGTCCCGGCAGTGCCACTCACTATCGGGGTGGATCAGCGTGCGTGCTGGCAGGCCATGTCCGGCCAGCACCTCTTCCACCAGGCGACGGCGGTCAATGGCCTGGGCGAGGGCGACCCGGACGGCGCGGTCGCCCAGCGGGTGGCGCAGCGTGTTGAGCCCGAGGTAGACGCAGCTTCCCTCGCTGCTTGTGTGCACCCGCACCCGGGGTGAGGACCGGGCCAGCGCGGCCAGGGCCGGCGGCACCTTGGGTGCGATGTCACTGTCGCCGCGCAGCACGCTGTCCAGCGCGCTGGCCGAGTCGGCGAACCGGCGCACCTGGACGACGTCGATCCGGGGCTGGTTCCAGTGGGCCGCGTTGGCCTGCAGCGTCACCGTGCCCGCTGCAGGGTCGTGCGACCCGAGCCTGAACTCGCCCGACCCGACCAGTGCCCGGCCGCCGGCCACCGGGGCGGTCCTGGTCGCGTAGCTGCCGGCCCGGTGGGCCGGGATCAGCGGCAGCCAGGCCAGTGCGCGGATTCCTGCGCCGGCCGACCCGAACTCGATGCGGACGGCCCGCGGGCCGTCCGCGGAGACGACGAGCTCGGAGCCGATGTCCAGCAGCGCGGACCGCCGCGGGCTGCCGAACGCCGGATCCAGGATCAGCGACAGCGTGCGACGCACGTCCGCCGCGGTGACCGGGCGTCCGTCATGCCAGTAAGCGTCATCACGCAGCCGGAGCCAGTACGCGGTCCGGCCATCGGCCCGGGTCTTCCTGGCCTCGGCGACGATCTCGCCGAAGGCGTACTGGCCGGCGCTGTCGGTCACCACCAGGTGGCTGAACAGCCGCTCGACCACCTCGCCGGTGCCCTTGTCGGTGTAGAGCAGCGGGTTGAAGGTCGCCACGTCGGCCGTGCGGGCCACCCGCACCGTCGTCACGGCGTGCCGCCGCGCGTGATGACGATGTCAACCGGGCCGCGCAGGAATCCCGTCCGGCACCATTCGATGCCGGGGGCGCTGGGGTGCAGGCGCATGTCGGGCAGGTAGCGGGCCAGGTGGCGGAAGGCAACGGCGCCCTCGAGGGCGGCCAGCGACGAGCCCAGGCACCGGTGCAGCCCGTGGCCGAACGCCAGGTGCGCGGCCGGGGGCCGGGTGATGTCGAACGCCTCGGCCCGGCGGAACTGCTTGTCGTCGTGGTTGGCGGCGGCAAGCGATACCCCGACCAGGGTGCCCTCGGCGAAGCTGACCCCGCCGACGCTGATGTCCCTGGTGGCTACGCGCAGGGTGGCCCGCTGCACCGGGCAGTCATAGCGGAGCACCTCGCGCACGGCCGCCTCGGCCAGCGTTGGCGCGTCCACAAGCAGCCGCCATTGCGGCGGGCTGGCCAGGAAGGCGGCCACGCCGTTGAGGATCATGTTGGCGGTGCCCTCGTACCCGGCGGTCAGCAGCAGCGTGACCATCGTGACGATCTCGGCCTCGCTGAGCGCGCGGTCCGAGGAGTCAGTGGCCAGCGTGCGCAGCACGGGGGCGGGCCCGGCCTGCTCGTCGCCCGCCTCCTTCGCCTCCAGCCGGACCCTGGAGTAGACGTAGTCCCTGATGCTGCTGATCGCCTCGTCAAGCGCCGCGAGGTCCGCCTCGTCGCGGGCGGGGCTCAGCATCCGGGTCGTCCACTGGTGGAAGTCCGCCTGCTTGCCTGGCGGGATGCCGATGACCTCGGCCAGCACCGAGAACGCGAGCGGCAGGGCGTACTCCTCGCGCAGCCGCGCGTATCCGATGGCCGGGCTGTCCAGGCGGGCGGTGAGGTCATTGACCAGGCGCAGGCTGATCTCCTCGACCCGGTCCCTGTGCGCGGCGATGCTCCCGGCGGAAAACGCGGCGGCGACCGCGCCGCGCAGCCGGGTGTGCTCAGGCGGGTCGCTGCCCAGCATCGAGCGGCCCTGTCCGCCGCCGGACGAGCGGGCGACGTACCTGTCGGGCAGTCGCTTGGAGAAGCGCTCGTCGGCAAGGATCGCCCGGCCGACGTCGTACCGGGTGACCAGGATCCACCGGTCCGGACCGCCGGAGTCGATCCAGTGTGCCGTGGCCAGCTCGCGGAGCCTTCGGTAGTGCGCATAGGGATCGGCGGCGTAGTCAGCCGACGAGATGTCCAGCGTGCTGCCGTCGTGGATCATGGCGTGCCGTCCTGGTCGCGGTCCCAGGCCCATTGCCAGCAGTTCCATGTCACGTAGGTGCCGAACGCGCCTACGTAGCGCACGTTGCGCAGGCCGGCGTCGTAGGCATTGACCTGCGGCAGGAAGAACAGCGGCAGCGAAGGGAGCTGCCGGGCCCACTCGACTTGCTGCTCCCTGATGAGCTTGTCCCTGGCGTCCGGGTCTCCCTCGGCGATGATCTTCTCCAGGACCTGGTCGTTCAGCGCGGATCGCCATCCCGGCAGGTTGGTGCCGTAGCAGCCGGGCCCGTCCGGCACCTGGCTGGAGTGCCACATCAGGTAGCCGTTGGCCTCCAGCCCGATAGACCAGGCGAACATGGCCAGGTGGGGGAAGTCGCGGGACCGGAAGCGCGCGAACGCCTTATCGGCGGTGACGGCCTCCGGTCGCAGCTCGATGCCCACCGCGGCCAGTTGCCGCGCCATCCGCTCGGCCACCAGCGGCCGGCTGCTTGACGCGGTCCACCGGCCGCCGCCCGGCCGGGCGGTCGTCAGCAGGCCGAAGGACAACGGGCGGCCGTCCGGGTCGATGAGCACTCCGCCGGGACCGGGGCGAAAGCCGGCCGCGGCCAGCAGTTCCCGCGATCGCCGCGGGTCGTGCGGGTAGCGCTCGACCTGGTCATTGTGCGCCGGGTGGCGAGGCGGCAGCCACGAGTGCGCAACCTGGCACAGGCCCCGGTGGACCTCAGCCGCGATCGCCTCCCGGTCGATCGCGTGCGCGATGGCCTGACGGACGCGCAGGTCCGCCAGATGCCGGTCGCTGAGGTTGAAGTCCAGGTGCTCCCACATCGAGGAGGGCACGTTCGCGACGCGCACCCGCGGCGAGCAGCCCGCCAGTGCCTCGGCGTCCGCGGCGGAGAACCCGGACAGCTCGGTGACGTGTACCCGGCCGCCGGCCACGGCGTCGCGCAGTTCGGCGGGGTCGCGGAAGAACCGGAACTCGATCTCCGACAGCCTCGGCATGCCGCGCGGGTGCCGGGCGTGGCGCACCAGTCGCAGATGCGAGCCGGCTACCCATTCCCCGATTCGGAACGGCCCGTGCGAGATGGGGCAGCGCAGCGACTCTTCCCGCGTCCACCGGCCAGGATCGTCGAGGGTGGCTGACTGCAGCAGGCGAGCCGGCAGTACCGTTCCCCATTCCTCGAACGGGGCGTAGGGCTTGGCGTTCCCCCACCGTACGGTGAGTGACAGGCCATCGTCGCCGGTCACGTGCATCTCCTCGATCGCCTCGACGATCGGGCGGTGCGGGTAGTCGGCCCGCAGCGAGCGGAGCAGCTCGAAGGCGGCGACCGCGTCACGTGCGGTCAGTGGCGTGCCGTCATGCCAGCGCAGCCCGGCGCGCAGCCGGTAGGTCACCGTGGTGCGGCCATCGTCGTCCCGCCGCCAGCTGCCATCGCGCGTGCCTGGCACCCGCTCGGCCAGCTCCGCCCACGGGCGCCAGTGATCGTCGTAGCGGATGAGCTTGAGGGTCAGCGGGCTGAGCACCGCCCAGGTGGAGTGGCGACCGGTGAAATCTTGCACCAGGAGGTCAGGCTCCTCGGCCAGTCCGACGACGACGCGGTCCTGTGTGGCCATGGCTAGGCGGCGATCGCGTTGCCGAAGGTGATCGGCCGGTCGCTCGTGTCGCCTGCCCGCCACACGCTGAACGTGGCTGTGTCCCCGGGGCTGAAGCGGCTTACCTGAGTCCTGAACTCCACGAAGTCGCCGACCTTCGTGCCGTCGACGGCGACGATCAGGTCGTCGCGGGCCAGCCCGGCGGCCGACGCGGGCGTGCCCGTGATGACGTCGATGACGCGCACCCCGGGGGGAGCGTCGGCGGCAAGCGACGTGATGAAGCGCAATCCCATCAGCACGCCTCGCCACACGTCGGGCCGGATGTCCGCACCGGTCTCGACGTAGGCCTTCAGCACCCGCAGCTCGGTGTGCCAGCCGACGCTCATGTTCTCCCTGAGCCAGGTCTCTGACTCGTTATCGCTGAATCCCTCGACCGCCACCGTCACGCAGGTGCCACCGAAGGAGTCTGACAGGGATATCCGGTTGTAGTACCGACGGCTGACCCCGCGGTCGAAGACGAAGTTCTCCTGGACCAGCAGGCTGGGCTCGTCAACGACAAGGAAAGTACCCGCCCTGGCCGGGCCATACTGGAATACCTCGATAAACGCGCCGCCCGGCCGCAGGTCCGCCTGATTTTCGGTGGTGACGTATTTATCCCGCTCCGCGGTGTTGGTTAGCGCGTCCCAGACGCGGTGCCGAGGTGCTTCGATGGTAATCGTATGCGCGAAGCGCATTGCGTCATTCATGGGGTCCGCGTCCTCATGGGTCGGTGCTGAGTGCTGAGCCTCAAGCCGACGATAACCTTGGGCGGCCGCCGGTACTACCTCAATTGTTGCTCGACTGGCCGGGGAGCGCGGTACCCGGCGCAGGGAAAACCGCGCGGCGCTGCATATGTTGCCCGATATGGCGGTGGCGGCGACGTATTTTGCGCGACTTGCTGACATGGCTTTCCTGTGATCGCCCCGGCTGGGAAGACTGGGCCGTACAGGCCGCTAGCAAGTGGCTCGCGCGGAAGGAGCTCGTCATGGGTGCGGTACCGGCAATCGCCCGGATCGGCCGTACGGCCGACGTTGTCACGCTTAACCCCATCATGTTCACCGAGCTGACAAGCGCGGCCGTCGTCACCCAGCTGTATGACCACCTGCTCGAACTTGACGCGGAATTCAACTACGTTGCGCTGGGCCTCGTGAAGAGCTGGTCAATTAGCCCGGAGGGCGACATTGTCGACTTCGAGCTGCGCAGCGGCGTGCGATTCCATGACGGCACGGAACTGACGGCAGAGGACGCGGCGTTCACCTTCCAGTGCGCACTCGATCCGGCCAATCAGAGTCCGCGCCGTGCCCAGCTCATTGTCAGCGGACAGGAAATGAGCTTCGAGGCCATCGACCGGTACCGGCTGCGGATCTGGCTGCCCAGCGCGTCGGCGTCGTGCCTGGCGTCCATTGCCTGCCTGCCGCTGCTGCCCAAGCACTGCTACGAGGGCGAGCTCATGCCCGAGCACCGGCGCAACAGCTCGCCGGTGGGGTCGGGGTCATTCCGCTTCGGCGAGCGCAAGCCCGGCGAGTCCGTGTCGATCCTGGCCTACCAGGGGCACTACGCCGGGCCGCCCCAGCTCGACCGCGTCGACTTCCTCGTCTACGACGGCATCGAGTCGGCGACGAAGGCACTGCTCGCCGGGGACGTCGATTACGTGCCCAACGTCGGCACCGAGATCGCCCGGTCGCTGGAGGGCCAGCGCGGCCTGTCGGTGAGCTGGAGCGACGCGGCCATGGTGACCTATCTCGCGTTCAACCTGGACGCGCCCCCGGTGCGGGACCTGCGGGTCAGGAGCGCGATCGCGCATGCTATCGACCGGCAGGGGCTAGTGCACGAGGTCATGGCGGGGGCGGCGGCGGTCGCCGACACGATGGTGCCGCCGAACACCTTCTGGCGCAACGAGGACCTCATCGCACCGGACTACAACATAGCCCGGGCCAGCGCCCTGCTCGACGCGGCCGGCTGGCGGGTCACCGACAGCAGCGGCCTGCGGCGCAACAGCGCGCGGGCCCCGCTCGAGCTGCCGATCCTGACCACCACCGGGGACCGCGCTAAGCAGCGCGCGGCCGAGTTCATCGCGGCTGACCTGCGCCGCGTCGGAATCGACAGCAGCGTGCACGGCTACGACATGGGCACGCTGCTGCGCGATTACATCTACCCGCGCCAGTACAAGGCAGCCCTGCTGGCGCTGAATCCCGACCCGGACCCGGGGTTCATGAACAGCTTCTACCACTCCGCGATGCTCACCCCGGTCGGCTGGAACCGGTGCGCTTACCGCAACCCCGTGGTCGATCAGCTCCTTGAAGACAGCTTGTCGGTCACCCAGGACCGGAGGCGGCGCAAGGCGATGCTCGATGAGATCCAGCGGATAGTGGCGGCTGACCTGCCGCATGTCACGCTCTACAACCCGCGGCTGGCCAACGTGAGCAGCACCAGGATCCACGTTCCCGAGCAGTTGCTCTCGCACGGCGACGACTTCGCGGTCCTGCGCGGCTGGCGGGTCGTGAGCTGACCGGCCCGATTCAGTACACGCGGGCGACAGCGGGGAAATGAAGGGGAGGCCCAAGTGCGGCTGGATGGCCAGACAGTGCTGCTTACCGGCGCGGCGGCCGGCATCGGCGCCGCGTACCTCGCGGCTCTCACCGCGGCTGGCGCGAACGTGGTCGCCGCGGACCTGCCCGCGCTGGAGGCGGAGGGCACCCGGCTCGCCGCCAGGGCCACCGGGCAGGGCCCGGGCCGGGCGATCTTCATCCCGTGCGACGTGACCAGCGACGCCGACGTCACCGCGGCCACGGCGGGGACGGGCGCGTTCGGCGGGCTCGACGCGGTGATCAACAACGCGGCGGTCTACCGGGCGCTGGGCCCTAAGCGGCCGCTCACGGAACTGACCACGCAGGACTGGGACACCGTGCTCCGGGTGAACGTCCGCGGAACCTGGCAGGTCATCCGGGCCGCCGTCCCGGCGCTGCGGGCGCGCGGCGGCGGCCGGATCGTGAACGTCGCCTCGGTGGTCGCGCGCGCAGGCGCCGCCGGGTTCGCCCACTACGTCGCCTCCAAGGCCGCCGTCGAGGGGCTGACCCGGGCGGCGGCCAGGGAGCTCGGCCAGTACGGGATCGCGGTCAACGCGTTGTCCCCCGGCCTGGTGGACAACGAGGCGACGCGGGCGATCAACGAGCCCGGCTACGTCGCGGCGATGTCCCAGGCCCGCTGCCTGTCCCGGGACATGACCCCGGATGACCTGATCGGCGCGGCCCTGTGGCTGGCCAGCCCGGACAGCGGCTTCGTCACCGGGCAGACGCTCATCGTGGACGGCGGCGTGGTGTTCGGGTGAGCGGGGCGGAGAGGTAACGGTGGCTGGCTCCTACGACTTGCGGTACTGGCTGGGGCGGCTGGCCGAGCGGGCCGAACTACGGGTCCTGGCCAGCGCCATCGATCCGGATCAGGACGTGGCCGCGGTCCTTGAGCACGCCGACGGTCGCTACGCCGTCCGGTTCGACGCTGTCCGCGGCTCGCGGTTCCCGCTGGTGGGCAACACGGTGACCGGCCGAGAGCACTTCGCCCTGGCCATGGGCTGCCGGCCGGGCCAGGTCACTGACCGGCTCGCCGCCGCCACCTCGCTACCCCGGGCGTGGGTGGCGACGGGCGACGCGCCGGTGCTCGCGGTCCGGGAGGCGGGCCAGGACCTGCTCGGCGACCTGCCGTTGCCCGTCCAGCACGAGCGCGATGGCGGCCGCTACCTCACCTCCGCCGTCGTCGTGGCGCGCGACCCGCGAACCGGCAAGGCCAACCTGTCGATCAACCGGCTGCAGGCCACCGGGCCGCGCGAGCTTCGCGCGCTGATCCTGCCGGGCCGGCTCAGGGAGATACTGGCCGCATCCGAGGCCGCGGGCCGTGACCTTCCTGTGGCGCTGTGCGTGGGCGTGGACCCGCTGCTGCTGCTGGCCTCCCAGGCGCCTCCGGCCAGGGACCTTGATGACCTGATGGTGGCGAGCGCGCTCTACCCGGAGCCGCTGGAAGTCACCCGGATTCCCGAGCTTGACGTGCCGGTGCCCGCCCGGGCGGAGTTCGTGCTGGCCGGCTGCTTCACGGCGGGCAGGCGGGCCGAGGAAGGCCCGTTCGGCGAGTACCCGAGAACCTACGGGGCGGGCGGCCCGGCGCCAGTCCTTGAGCTGCACGCCCGGTACCGGCGCGCGGACGCGATCGCCCAGACCATCTTGTCCGCCGGCCGTGAGCACTTCCTGCTGGGCGGGCTGCCGCGGGAGGCGCAGATGAGGCAGGCGCTGCGGGCCGCGGGGATAGACGTCGCCGCGCTGCGGCTCACCGAGGGCGGGTCCTGCCGGATGCACGCGGTGATCGCGGTCCGCTCGCCCCGGCCCGGTAGCGCCCAGCACGCCGCGATGGCTGCCTTCACCTCGGTGACGACGCTCAAGCACGTCGTGATCGTCGATGACGACGTCGACGTCTTCGACGCCGAGCAAGTCGAGTGGGCCATCGCGACCCGCACGCAGGCCCACCGTGACCTGCTGGTGATTCCCCGCGCCCTGGGCAGCAGCCTGGACCCCTCGGCCGACGGGGGCGCCACGGCGAAGCTCGTGATCGACGCGACGGTCGCGGCCGCCGACCGGGGCCGGTTCGCGCGCATGCGGTGCGCGTCGGCCACCGTCGAGGCGTACCTGGCCGAGCTTGGAGACCCTGGATGAGCAGCGCCTCCCGTCCTGAAGGTCCTCCAGTCACGCACCCGATCTGTTGGTCTCCGTCAGCACCGAGAAAGGCCAGGAGTAACCGGAAATGACAGTCACAGTAACATCTACGGCGGGTGGCGGAAGGAGCCTCTCCAGCCGGACCTCGCATTTCGTGCTGCCCCGCCAGTGGGCGTCCATGCGCAAGGCCGACGAACTCGAGCGGAACACAGGCAAGCGCGTCATTCACCTGGAGAAAGGCGACTTCCAGGGCGATGAGTTCCGGCCTGCTCCGCATATCGCCGAGGCGTGCGCTAAGGCGATCAGGGACGGGCACGTCCGTTATGTGCCAGGACCGGGCCTGCCGGAACTGCGCGATGCCATCGCGGCGGAGATGGACAGCCGCGGCCGGCCTACCGAGCGGCCGGAGGTGCTCGTCACGATGGGGGCAAAGCACGCGCTTACGCAGTGCCTGCTTACCCTGATCGACGCGGGGGACGAGGTCATATTCCCCAATCCCGGCTATCCGCCTGATGAATTCTGGATTACCTACGCGGGCGGGCGCGTCGTGTACGCCCCGCTCGTCGAGCCCGACTTTCACTTCGACATTGACGAGCTGGCCAGGTGCGTCACGCCGCGGACGAAGCTGCTCATCATCAACACGCCGCAGCGCCCGAACGGCATGGCGGTAGGCGGCCTGGCGGAGATCGCCGCGCTGTGCGCGGAGCGGGAGGTGACGGTGCTCTCCGATGAGATCTTCAGCCACCTGGTGTACCCGCCGGCCGCCCACCAGTCGATCGCGGCGCTGCCGGGGATGGCCGACCGCACCCTCCTGGTTGACACGTTCAGCAAGACGTACGTGATGACCGGCTTTCGCATCGGCTGGTGCGTGGCGAACCGGGAGCTCATCACGGCGATGGACATCTTCCAGCAGAACTCCGTGACCAACGTGCCCGCCTTCGTCCAGGTAGCGGCGCTGGCCGCGCTCACAGGGCCGCAGGACCAGGTGGCCGCGAACGTGGCCGCGCTGCAGGCGAAGCGGGACAGGGTAGTAGCCGCGCTGAACGAGCTGCCCGGCATCCACTGCCCGGTTCCCGACGGCTCCTTCTACGTCTTTCCCGACATCAGGGGAACCGGCATGACCGCACAGCAGCTCACCGACCGGCTCATCGAGGACCACTCGGTGGGCGTGGTGGCCGGGACCGCCTTCGGCGACCGCGGCGAGGGGCACGTCCGGATCACCTACGCCGTCCCCGACGACGTGCTCGAGGAGGGCCTTGAGCGCATCAGGCAGGCCGTCGAGCGGGGCTGACTCCAGCCCGGTCAGTCCCAGGAGCCGCGCAGCCCATCCAGCTCGCCCGCCGTGCGAGCCCGGGATCGCCCCCCGGGATCACAGGTGCTGGACGATCTGGATGGGGTTGCCGTCCGGGTCGGCGGTCCAGGCGATGAGGAGCCGGTCCAGCCAGACGTGCGGGCCCTTGACCGCGGTGGCACCGGTGGCCACGACCTCGTCGTAGGCGGCGGCGGTGTCGTCGGTCCACAGCACGACGCAGGCCCGCTGTTCCTCGGTGGCCGGGTTAAGGCCGTGGTCATCGCGGCTGGAGGCCATCGTGGCGAAGCCGAGGTGATAGCCATCGAGGGCGAGGTCGACATGCATCGGGTCGCCTTCCCTCGGAACCCGGAACGTCTCGGTGAACCCCAGCCGCGTGTAAAACTCGACGATGCGCGGCAGGTCTTCACTGAAAAGGATCACCTGGGGCTGGCGGAAGTTCAGCATACTTCTTGTATATCATTAGACACCGCACGGGATCAGCGCGATCGAGGAGATGATGATCGCCTGGGCGACAACCTGGAAATCAAGGTCGGGTGCCCATTCGCGTACCTGTTCCTCGATCGTCAGCAGGGCGAACACGGGTGCGGCGAACTCGGACGAGATGAAGACGTTGTGCCGTCGCTGGATTGCGAACAATTCCGCCGTGAACGCCGCCACCCGAAAGTCGCGGGCCGGCAGGCGGCGATGGGCGCGAATCACCTCGGTGATCTCTGCGGTGAAGGCCTCCCGGTTCAGTGCCGGTGGCAGCCGGACGGCGCTGCGCAAGATCGCGTCCGCGCTCCTGCGCCCGTTACCGAAGCTGAGCCCGATGAAGAACTCGCTAAACTGGCGGCGGGTGCGCGGGGTCAGCTGGACGGCGAATCCGGCGTCCACGATATTGAGCGTCCCGTCCGGGTCCCAGGCGAAGTTCCCTTCGTGCAAGTCCAGGTGCACGAAGCCGGACCGGAAGATCATCGTGAAGGTGGCCTCAAGCAGCTTGACCGCGCGCGCGGTGCCGTCCGCGGCCGGCTCGGGCGGCCCGTCGTCCGCGGGCCGGGCCGCGACGCCGTCCAGTCCTCGCCCCGGGGTGGCGGCGAAGGCGGGCAGGTACTCCATGACCAGCCGGTCCGCGCTGGCGGCCGCGGGCAGGGGCGCCGGGACCCGCACCCCGAGGTGGGCCAGCGTCTTGCGCAGCTCGCCCAGGTTGCGCTGCTCGGTCGCGAGGTCCACCTGCATCTCCGCCGCGGTCGCGAGGAAGTCGACCATTTCCCGCAACGGCAGCGCGCGCAGCCAGGGGAGCCGCCCCACGGCATGGCCGAGCCTGCGGGCGTTGCCCGCGTCGGCCTGCAGCCGCCTGGCCACGCCAGGGCGGCGTACCTTCACCGCGACCGGAGGGCCTGAGCTGAGATGAGCCAGGTAGACGCCGGCGATGCTGCCGAAGCCGAGCGGCCGCGGCGACTGGCCGGCCGGCTGGCCTGCTCCGGCCACGATCGCGTGGACATAGAGCTCTGGAAGGGGCTGGCAGTTCTCCCGCAGCCGGGCCAGGGCGGTGCGTGCCTGCTCGCTGAGCAGGTCGCGCCGAGTGCTTGCCAGCTGGCCCATCTTGATGAAGCCAGGGCCGAGTCCCTCAAGCAGGTCGGGAACGTAGCGCCAGGCATTGAAGCGCTCCCGGCGGCCGGGAAGGAAGGCGGTCATCCGGTCACGGGCCAGCCGGGCCAGGAACGTCGCCAGGCCACGTCCGTAACGCGCGTACCCGGACATCGGTCCCCGCCTCCCGGTCGATGAGCTGCGCGGACAGCCCGCCGCGGAGCCGTTGCAGGCCAGGCCGGGCGTACCGCTGGCGATACTGGGAGGGCTGGGTTCCGAACAGCTTCTTGAAGCTGCGCTCGAAGTTGCTCAGGTCCCGGTACCCGACTTCGCCGGCGATTGTCGTGACCGTCCAGTTGGTCTCGATGAGCAGCTTCCTGGCCTCGGTCATCCGGACCATGATGAGGTAATCGATGAAGCGGCGGCCGGTCTCCTCCCTGAATTTCCTGGAGAAGTGGTACCGGCTCATGAACACGACGCTGGCGACGGCGTCAAGGGACAGCGTCTGGTCGGAGAAGTTCTCCTTGATGTAGGCGACGGCGAGTGCGATGCCCTCGTAGATCTTCCCCTTGACCGGCCGCGCCAGGTCGAAGCCCGTCTCCAGTCCAGACACGGCTGGCCGCGGGGTGCGGGGCTGCGGGGGACGGCCTTCCGCGCCGTGCCGTGAGTACTGGAGCAGCTGGCCAACCAGCGCCGAGATGGGCTCGGTGGCGAACGGGCTCCCGGTGGCGCGCCCCGGGTCCGCCCCGGGCGAGCTCAGGGTCATCCTCACCTCGCCGGGAAGCGGCACCCCGCGCATCGCGCTGACCACCACCCGCAGGTGGTCAACCGTGCTGGACACGGGCTCCGATACCCCGTAGCAGATCAGCCCGAACGGCTTGCCGACGACGCAGTCCGTGTCGAGCAGGTCAAGCAGCGTCTTGATGGGCCCGGAGTACGACTGGTTGCGCTCGCCGGCGACCACGATAACCGCGTCGCAGGCGGCGGCGATGCGCGACGGCTCCTCTTCCGGGGTGTCCGGCAGCACGATGGCCACCGTGGCCCCCTTGCTGAGAAGCTCCCGCTCGACCTGGCGGACAAGGAGCGCCGCCGGTGACTCCCGCCGCAGAAAGTCACCAAGCATGAGCACCGACCTGGGGTTCATGGGACGCTCACGTCGCTTGCCGTGGCGGCGGTCGCGGCGACCACCACGAGGCCGTCCACGCCGGGCAGCCGCGTCGTGACGGTGTAGGCCCGCGCCGTCCCGCAAGACAGGCAGGCCCAGTCCCCGTCGGGTGGATCGTCGGCCGTCAGGCTGATGTCTCCTGCGACGCCGGCCTTGCGCAAGGACTCGATCGCCGACCATGCCCTGGTGGCGGCCACGTTCAGGTCCTCACCTGAGGACTGGGCCAGCAGCCGGGCGGCGTTGAACGACCCGGCACCCAGCATCGCGGCCCAGGTCGACTCGGGGCGGGACTCCACCGACTCGATATCGGCGCCGACGCGCCGGTCGCTGAGCAGGACCAGGGTGTACCCCGCGTGATGGGACAGCGAGACACCGAGACCGGACCTGAGCTCCGGTGCGCCGCCGGGCCGGTGCGAGAGCTGCTCGGCGCCCTCGGTCGCGAGCGAGACGGCCAGCTCGCCGCGGTGGTCCTGGCTGGCGGACGAGGTGTCCTTCAGCGCGACCTGGCACCGGTGACCCGACCCCCATTGCGCCTCGAGCGAGCGCTCCAGGTACGCAGCGACCAGGTCAGGCGGCAGTGGCTGGGAGAGCGGCAGGTCAGCCATGACCCGCAGGCGCAGGCCTGCCCAGGTCTCGACGACCGCCCCGGTCCCGTCCCTGACCGTCATGTCGAAGGTCACCTCGCGCCGGCCGCGTGACCGCTCGACCGACTCCACGTGCAGGACGGACGTCCGGGGCGGGCGCACGAGCGTGACCTCCGCCGCGGCAACCGGCAGCACCCTGCGGTGCGGGATGCACGCCTGCGCCGCGTGCAGGCACGCGTCGCGGGCGATGACGGCGCCAAGCACCGTGTCCTGCGGGAGGTAGTCGATGAACAGCCGCTCCGCCGGCCGGATCTCGACATCGGCCAGGCAGCGGGTGCTCTGCACCCGGCGAAAGCCCGTCACCAGCTGGAAGGCCGGCCCGTGGAACAGCAGGTCCCGATAGAGCGAGGCGACGATGCGGGGGGAGTCAGGCAGTGGCTCACGCGGCTCACCGGCGGTTCCCGCGTCCTGGCGGGCCGGCTCGCCGTCGGCGTCGAAGGCGTAGCTGGCGGACAGGTGCACGACCTCGAAGCCTGTCTCGTCGCTGCGCACGGTCACGTCGACCTGGCCGTCGGGTCGCCGTAGCGCGGCGACCCGGATGCGCCTGCCGCCATCGGCGGGCACCGTGATCGGCTGCTCGAACCGCAGGGCGCCGATCAGGGCGACGCGCGGCTGGCCGGACAGGCCCATGGCGACCTGGGCCATCGCCTCGACGCCCACGACCATGGGCAGCAGGAACGTGCCGTCGAGCGCGTGGTCGGACAGGTAGCGATCGGTCTCGGCGGACAGGATCGTCTCGGCGACAAGCTCGATCCCGGGGTAGTGCACCAGGGGGTTTTCGATGAACCGGTAGAAGGGCAGGTCGCGTTCGCGCAGCGGCAGCGTGCCGGTGGCGGGCCCGAGGCGTCCGCTGACGACCGGCGCCACGTCCGGGGCCTTGGCGGCGATGAGCGCCTGCAGCATGCTGATGCCCTGCTCTGGAGGTATCGGGTGCACGCCAAGCTGGCCGAGGGAGTCGAGCAGGCCGAGCTTGGCTCCCATCCCCACGCCGGACCAGACCGACCACTCGATCGCCAGTGACCGGCATGCCGGGTGCTGCCCGGCGAACGCCTCGACCTGCGTGCGGAGCCGCTCGTTGGCGATCGCGTAGTGCGCCTCGCCGCGCATGCCGGTCCGGCCGATGCTCGAGCCGAATGCGACGAGCAGCCGCAGGCTGGCCGGGTCGACCGCGGCGAGCAGGTTCTCCAGCCCGGTCACCTTGGCCCGCCAGGTGGCGGCGACGCTGTCCGGGGTGAGGCTGGTGAGCAGCGCTGGGGTATTGGCCCCGGCGGAGTGCACGATGCCCGTGACCGGGCCGAGCACCTGAGCGATCTCGTGCACGGCGGCCTTCACCGCCGCCGGGTCGGTCACGTCGGCCCGTGCGTAGTGCACCTGGATGCCGAGGACGGTCATCCGCGCCAGGCTGGCCTGGACCTCGTCATCGGCCCGGGCGTCGGAGCGTCCGATGATCCCGACCTTGACGCCGAGCTCCTTGCCGAGGCTGAGGGCGGCCTCGGCGCCGATTCCCTTGCCGCCACCCGACACCACGATGGTGTCGTCGGCGCCGAGTGCCGGCTGGCCGCCGTCGATCCGCTCTTCGGCCAGCCGGGGCACCAGCACCTGCCCGGCGCGGAACCTGAGCTCCTCGAAGCCGTCCCCGGCCTCGCACTCGCGCCGGATCGACGCCTGCCGCTCCGCGGTGGTGGCCGCGTCAAGGCTGGCCGCGTCGATCAGCCGGACCGCCAGGTCGGGTCGCTCGATGTACAAGGTCCGCGCCAGGCTCGCGGCACCGCCGTGGTGGCAGATGACAACCCGGGCGAGGTCGCGGTCCCGGGCGATGCCGGCCAGCGTGTCGACTGCGCGCCAGGCGGATTCCCCGGTCGTGATCTCATCGAGGGTCACCACGAGGCCGGTGGCGGCCGCGGGGGGATCGGCTGGCGCGGCCGGGAAGGTAGCGCGCAAGGCGGCCGTGCAACCGTCCGATAGCCGCCAGTTCACCGAGCGTCGCAGCCCGCCATGCCGCCGCGGCTCCCAGCTCACGGTGAACGCGCGGACCCATTGCGCCACTCCGGTGGCATCGCTCGCGTCCTGCTCGATGCCTGCCGGGCTGTCTTGCAGCAGCTCCACCAGTTCCCTGACGGTGCCCTCGGTGAGCTGGCTCGCGGCCTGGGGGAGCTTGCGGCCGAACGCCTTGGCCGCGTCGGCGGCGATCTGGGCTACGGCGATGGAGTTGAGGTTGAGGTCGGCGAGGAAGGCGCTGGATTCGCTGATCGCGGACGCGGGCAGCTCGGCCTTGCCCGCGACAAGCTCGCGGACGACATCGAGGATCTCCGGGCCGGGCACGCCATCCTCGGCGCCACCGCCCGCTACCGGGGTGCCTGCGGCGGCCTGCGGCCCGGGTTGCGTCCTGGCCGCCTCGACGGCTCCAGGGCGCGGATTGTCATGGCCGGTCATAACGGCGACCTCGGCGGGCGGCTTGTCGATGAGCTCGCAGGGGTTGACCAGGTAGGCGGGCCGCCGCAGTGGGTCGGTGCTGAACGAGACCCGGTTGCGCACCAGGAGGTCAAGTGCCACCGGCGCGCCCAGTGCGAACCCGGCGCCCGCGACGCCAAGGAAGGGGGCAAGGTCCTCGGCGCCGGCGTCGACCGTCAGCGCGGGCAGCCCTGTCCGGGCGGCCAGGTCGGCGAGCACACGTCCGGGACCCACCTCCACCAGCAGGTCAGCCCGCTCGGCCATGGCACCAAGCGCGGCGGTGAACAGCACCGGCGCGGTGATCTGGCTGGCCAGCAGCTGGGCGGCCGCGATCCGGTCCGGGAGCAGGGCGCCGGTCACCGTGGACACGACCGGCCGGCGCACTGCCCGCTCGGCGTCCGCCGAGCCGAACCAGGTGGCCATCGCCTCGGCCGATGCCGCCACCAGCGGCGAGTGGAAGGCGTGCGAGACCTTCAGTGCCGTCGCGGCCATGCCGTTGACCGCGGCGCGGCGCACTGCGGCCTGGACGGCAGCCCCAGGCCCCGAGATCACCGTCAGGTCGGCGGCATTGAACGCCGCGATGGTCAGCGGGAGGCCGGCGATGAGCTCGCGGGTGCGGTCCTCATCGGCGCTCACCTGGGCCATCGCGCCACGTTCCGGGCCGCAGGCGGACATCGCCCGGCCGCGGGCCTTGGCCAGGCTGATCAGCTCGTCGCCCGACAGCGCGCCGGCCCAGTGCAGTGCCGCCAGCTCTCCCAGGCTGTGGCCGACGGCCACGCATCCGTCGATGCCGATCTCAGCGAGGACCGCCAGCGCGGCGGCCGACCCGGCGACGATGGCGGGCTGCGCGGTCCCCGTGTCATGCGGGCTGGATCGGTGCAGCGCCGCGTCAGCGACTATCCGGTCCGCTGCCTCGAACCGCCGGCCGAGGGCACCGGCCGTGAAGCGGACCGGTGATCCCTGCCCGGAGAAGAGGAACCCGACCCGGGGCGCCGCCGTCCGCGCCGAGAAGGCGTACCCGGCGGTCACCTGCTCGCTGACACCGGCGCCGATCAGCGCCGCGACCTGCGCGCAGCGCTCCGCCAGCTCGGCTGGTGTCCGCGCGATCACCGCCGCCCGTGCTCGCTGGCCGGGCAGCAGGTCACGGGCGGCGTTGATGGCCAGGTCGGACATCCGGCCGAAGGTCAGCTCCCTGGCCGCGGCGGCCATCCGCTGGCATTCCCCCGCCAGCTCGCTCAAGCTGGCCGCGGCCAGCGGTACGAGCTCGGCGTCTTGCGCGGTGGCCGATACCGCCGAGCCGACCGCCCAGAGCCTGCCCCGCGGTACGGCGGACGACTCCTCCACCGTGACGTGGGTGTTGATGCCGCCAAACCCGATCGCGCTGACGGCGGCCCGCCGGGGCAGCCCGGCCGGCCAGGCCGTCGCGGTGCGCCGGATCTCCAGCATCCGGTCCGGCCTGGTCAGCGCCTCGAGCGGTGACTCGCAGCCGGTGGTTGGCGGCAGCACGCCAGCGTGCACGCTCATGACGGTCTTCAGCAGGCCCGCGACGCCGGCCGCGGCCTTGGTGTGGCCGATGTTCGCTTTGATGGACCCCAGCGGGGCCGCGGTCGAGGCCCCGGACTCGCGGCGCGCCGATGAGATCGCCGCCACCTCAGCCGCGTCGCCGACCTTGGTCCCCGTGCCGTGGCCCTCGAAGAGGCTTACCGCGTCCGGGCCGTACCCGGCCAGGTCATAGGCACGCTTGATGGCGAGGGCGTGCCCGTCGGCCTCGGGCCGGGTGATCCCGCCATGACCGTCGGAGGACACGCCGAAGCCAGTGACGTAGGCGTAGACCGGCAGGCCCCAGCGGGCGGCGTCATCTTCCCTGGCCAGAGCGACGATGCCACATCCCTCTCCGGGCCAGAAGCCCTCGGAGTGCGCGTCGTAGATTCGCATCAGCCGTTCCGCCAGGGCACTGGCCTTGGCGAACCCCACCAGCTCGAAGGGGTCGATGCTCAGGTCCACGCCGCCGGCCAGCGCGAAGTCGACATCATGGCGGTACAGGCTGATCGACGAATGGATGACGGCCAGCAGCGAGGACGAGCAGGCGCCGTCGATCGTGTAGCCACCGCCGCCGAAGTCGAAGTAGTTGCAGATCCGGCCGGAAATCGTATTCGACAGGCCGCCTGCCAGGCTTTCCTCATTGACGGGGTTGAAGGGCTGCTTGAACCGGTGCTCTAGGGCGGGCAGGATGTCCGGGAGGCGGGCGGACAGGCCGTGCTCGGCCAGCGTGGCCGCGACTGCCCGTCGCACGTAAGGCCACCGCACGCGCAGCGTTCCACTGCGGGTATGGTCCCCCGTGAGGGTATTGCCGATCAGCACCGACACCCGCCGCCGGTCCACCGGGAGCTGGTCGAACGTGGCGTCGTCGAGTGCCCGCTTGGCCACGTCGAGAGCGAGCCAGTGCACGGTGTCTGAGCTGCGAAAGAGCGGGCCAGGGATGCTGAACGCCAGGCGGTCGAAGTGGTAGTCCTCCAGCAGCGCGGCCAGGCGCCCGTAGGTCACGTCCGGTGCCGAGTGGTCGGCGGAGTGGTAGTCGGCGAGGTCAACGCGCTCCGGGGGGATTTCACGGAACGACCGGCGAGCCGCGAGGACGTTACGCCAGAGCACGGTCGGCGAGTCAGCCTCCGGGTACTGGCAGCCCATGCCGACGATGGCGATCCTGGACAACGTATCCTCCTTCTACTCTCGCTCGGCTCGGACCGGTTCCGGCCGAGCTGAGCTTGCGTCGGCCGGCTGCCCAGCTGGCATGGTGACCTCCGGTTCCGGTGACGAGGACGCGCGTTGCCGGCGGGCGCGCCAGTAGATGACCCAGTGATAGGTACCGCGAATCGCGCACACAATCACAACCGAGTAGAAGATCCCATAGACGATATGGGCGATCATGAACGCTGCGTATCCACCTGCGCACGCTAGGCCAAAGATGACTTGGTTACGTGGCCGAACGGGGGAGGTGGACGGGTCGGTAATCATGTAGGTGGTGAATAGCAGGAAGGCGAGGCCAGTCATTGGCGCCAGCGCGCCGCGCACCGAGATCGACGGGTCGAGGCCGCGCAGGATGGCCTGCAGCGCGAAGCCGCCCGCCCAGCCGAGCACGAGCGGCATCTTCCCGGTGAGCTTCCAGTTGAGCATCAGGCCGCTGGAGAACACGGCGAGCGGGATGATCCAGGCCAGGATGCCGTCGGTCGTCTCGGTGAACTGGTAAGGCAACCCGACGCCGACCCAGGAGAAGATGAGCAGCACCGCGGAGATGCCCACGTTCGATGGGTTGAGGACGTGCCGCATCCGGCCGTTAATCGGCGCCTGGATGAGGTACTTGCTGCAGACAGCGACCGCGGACGCGAACGCGAACGGCCACAGGTCCTCGCTGGGGTAGATCAGCATCGAGATCGCCGTGGCGCCGATGTGCGCGGGCAGCAGGAAGATGACGGCCTGCTTGACGCCCCCGACGTACCGCGGCCGGCGCCGGTGGCTCGCCGCGTCTACCGACTCCAGGAGCAGCTCGCAGGCGTAGGCGGTCAGCAGGCACAGCACGAGGGCGGCCCAGGACGTCTCGAATCCCAGCCACAGCCGTCCGATGATGTTGAAGGCGGTGATGGAGATGGCGAACCGGGTGAGCGCCGCGACGCGCTTGTCCTTCGGCTTGCCCGCGTCCTTGGCCGGGCTGGCAGTGTCCTGAGCCGTGCTGGCGGGTCGCGCGGCCCGGCGAGTGCGGATCAGTCGGGTCCGTAGGGGGAGGGTGACCATGGCGTCGCTCCTAGAGCCTTATCCGAGAAGGACCGACCAGCGGCCGGGCGTGACAGTGAAGGTGCGTGACTGCTGGGTGCCGCTCGTCGACCGCCAGCTCACGGTCACGGAGATCTTCGAGTTCGCCGGTATGCTGCCCAGGCCGAAGTGCAGTTCCTGCGCCTCTGCGCCCGCGTGCCCGTTGCCGCCGTCCACCTGAGCCTCGTAGTGCTTGCCGTCCGGCAGCGTGATGGTGGCTTGCGCGCCGATCTCGGGGATGCCGCGCAACGCGTCGCCCGCCGCCCCGCCGCGCACCGTCAGCGGCGCTGAAGTCACCGGCCGCAGCAGCCGGAGCTCCAGCCACTGTCCCGGGTCGGGGCTCTTGTTGGTGTAGAAGTAGCTCGGCCCCCACTGCCCGGCGATCGCCATGTCGAGCAGCCCGTTGCCGTTGACGTCGCCGACCGCGATGGCACGCGTGATGCCCTCGACGTCCAGGCCCAGCAGGCTGGCGATGTTGACGTACTGGCCGTTGCCGTTCCTGGCGAGGAAGACCGGGTGCGCGTTGGACTCCAGGCCCCAGCCCGGGGTGTCTTGCATCCAGTTCGCCGGGTTGCTGAGCATGTTGTCGTTGTCCATCGCCAGCTCGGCGACCTGGGGCCATAGGTTCTTAGGCCCGTAGTTGAACCCGGTCGCCTGAACGATCTCGGACTGGCCCGAGTTGTTGAAGTCGCCGATCTTGGCGTCCCAGCCCCAGCCCGTCCTGGCGACTCCGAGCGAGTCGCTCTCGTCCACGAACGGCGCGGGGGAGCCGGGCTTGAGCGGGCCACCGGTGTTGATCCAGGCAAAGTTGTTCTCCATGAGGCCGTGCGTCGCCGAGATGTTGCTGACGAATATGTCCGTCCGCCCGTTGCCGGTGAGATCGCCGAAGGCGATGCCCATGCCCTTGAATGAGTCGTCGCCGAGCACGTCCGACTTGGGAGTGAAGAAATTGCCCTGCCCACGCACCTCGGCCAGGTGAACGTGCCCGGGGGTCGACTCGTTGACCTCGAGTACGTCGGGCCCGAAGTCGTTGGCGAAGTACAGGTCGGGCAGCCCGTCACCGGTGAGGTCTTGCGCGCCCATGGCGAGCGTCCAGCCGTGCGCGGCCTTGTAGCTGAGCGCGTTGGGCACGTACTTGAAGTTGACCTTCCCGCTGGGGCCCGGTGGTTCCCACAGGTAGATGCGGGGCCCGCCGCCATTGACGGCATGGGTCATCGACGAGTTCATCTGGAAGTCCGGATCAGAGGTGGCGCTGGCGTCCAGGATCCGCGAGCCGTCCGGGAAGTAGTTGCCGATGACCAGGTCGGTATGCCCGTCACCGGTGATGTCGGCCTGTATCGCGGAGTCGGTGTACCACCGCTGCCAGGGGGTGGTGAGCTCCTCGGGCGTGAACGCGGCGGCCGACAATGGCACGCCAGCCTTGCGGATGAACAGGACGGGGCTCCGGCCCCAGTAATAGACCAGCAGGTCCGTCCAGCCGTCCTCGTTGTAGTCGCCGGGCAGGCAGCCGGTAGGCGCCATCGTGTTCCGGTCGTACGGCAGCTGCGGCGCCGGGGTGAGCGTGAACGGCTGATACGCCTGCGGGGTTCCCGGAGCCGGCATTACGGTGACGGTATTGGTCCGCGGGTCTACCCAGCACAGGTCCCGGGACAGGCCGACCTGCTGGAGGTCCGCGAGGGCTACCGATGCGCCCACCCCAGATATCCAGCTCGATATCTTCTTCAGCTGCGGCTCGACGGTGCGCTCGGTCGCGTAGGGCCCCTTGGACAGCGACTCAAGCTCGGTGCTCTTGAAGGCGAACGTGGACGCGAGCGAGCGCTGCGCGGCCTGCGACACCGTGGGCAGTTGCGTGGCGTGCCACAGGGCCAGCAAGATCGCAAGCGCGAGCAGCCGGACCAGGTAGCGAACCGGGCGCCGTCTGCCGTCGGCGGCCTGGCTTGACGCGGTCGGCCCGGATTGCCGTGTCCGTCGGCGAATACGCCGTTTACCTGCCGTCAGAATAAGCCAGGCGTTCACGCGGGCACCTCTCCTTTCCGTGCCATGCGCTGCTGGCTGCAATCCGCTCGTCATAGGGCAGGTGACTGCGGTGACTGTTCACAGACAGCTATCACGGGGTGATAACGTGCCAGTCGCGCGAGGGGACGTTGCGTACCGGTTGACCGTACCCCGGCAGAGAGCGGTCCTTGCTCGGCATCTCTTGCTCAGAACTGCGCAAGATCCTCAGTTACCGTGGCATCCTCAGCAAGTTATGCTCAGCGTACATGCAGACACAGTTTGACATCAGGACGACGCAATGCGATCATGGGATATCGACCAAGCCTTACTTCGCCTACCGGCGAATCGTGTCCCTGGAGGACACGAATGCCACCGGCAACGTCTATTTCGCGCAGTACGTGAAATGGCAGGGTAACTGCCGTGAGATGTTTCTGAAACTTACTGGCGACTGGGTCGTCCGGGAGCTCGGCAGCAAATACGCGCTGGTCACCACGTGGTGCCGATGCGACTACTACATCGAGTCGCAGGCATTCGACGAGATCTGCATGCACCTGTACATCTCGGAAACCATGCAGAATCGAATGACCATGGAGTTCGAATATTGGCGGGTCGGCGGTTCCCGCGATGAGCTCGTGGCGCGCGGGTCCCAGCAGATTGCATGGCTGGAGCGAAACGATGACGGGCGCATGCAACCGCGCCCGGTGCCGCCTCGGCTACTCGCGGCCATCGATCAGTACATAGCTTCTAAATATGGCCGATGACGATCCGCGCCCGGACGTCGGCCGAGGTTATCGACAAGAGTGGGCAGCGTGACAAAACGCCGTTTACGTCCGCTTCGTGCAAAGAAGCGGATCTATGGCCTATCGGCAACGACGAGAATGCGGACGACACGTGAAGGCACACAACGTCTGGCTAAGTGGCATCGGAGTGTACGCGCCGCCGGCCCAGGTGATCTCGCAGGCCGAGACGACGTCAGGCCCGGGTGGCGGCGCATGGCACGGTCAGCCAGACCGGGTCGCCCGGGTCTGCGTCGCCGGCGACATGAGCGCTCCCGACATGGCCCTGCACGCGGCCCGCCGCGCACTGGCCAGCAGCGCTGCTAGTCCGCGCGACGTCGCGCTGCTGATCTACGCGGATGTCTGGCATCAGGGGCCGGATGGCTGGGCCCCGCACTCCTACCTGCAGCGGCTGCTGCACCTTGACCGCTGCCTCGCGGTGGAGCAGCGCGCGGGGTGCACTGGCGGGTTCAGCGCGATCGAACTGGCCGTCGGCTACCTGCAGCAGCGGGCGGAGGCCGACGTGGCGCTGGTCGTCACGAGCGACAACTTCGGCACGAAGCTCGTGGACCGGTGGTGCATGGGGCCGCTTCAGGGCGCGGTCGGGGACGGCGCCGCGGCGCTCGTGGTGTCCAGGCGGCCCGGATTCGCCCGCGTCCTCTCGACGGCGGGCGCCACCTTCGCCGAGATGGAGGCGGCGCACCGGGAGGGCGAGCCGCTCTTTCCCCCGCCGGTGACGGAGGGACGCTACATGGACCTCGGAATCCGGGCGGCCAGGTTCCAGGCCCGCGCCATCAGGGACGGACGCTGGATGAGCCTGTCGCTGGGGCACCTGGAGCGGGCCGTCGGCGTGGTCGAGGAGGCGCTGGCCGACGCGGGCTCCGACCGGCGGGACATCAGCCGGGTCCTCATCCACAGCATGCCGGAGCAGGCAGCGACGTCCTACCTGGAGTCGCTCGGGTTCACCCTCGACCGTTCCTCGTGGAGCCTGGCCGAGGCGATGGGCCACGTTGGCGCCAGCGACCACGTTCTCGCCCTGCACCACTTGCTCGTCACTGGCCAGGTCAGGCATTCTGACCGGGTGCTACTCACCGGCTTCTCGCCCGGCATCACCTACAAGGCCATGGTGGTCGAGATCACCGACACCGGGCCCTTGCGCGGCCCAGGGCCGGAATCCCGGCCCTGACCCCGACAGCGTCGACCACAGAGAGGTTCATCATGAGCAGCGAGACCAGCCCCGTCTCCCGCGATGCCGAGGCACCCGACCTGCCTTCTGCCGCTACGTTGCACCACCTCGTCGCGCGGCGCGCCCAGTCGTGCCCGGACGCGCTGGCGATCGACGGGCCATCCGGGCGGCTCAGCTACGGCCAGCTCTGGGACCGGGCCGGCTGCCTCGCCGCCGAGCTCGCCGACCGGGGAGTCCGGCCGGGTGACCGGGTGCTGCTCTGGTGCGCCAGCCCAGTGGACTCGATCGTCGCCATGCAGGCCGTGCTGCGGCTCGGTGCCGCGTACGTGCCGATGGGAGATGACTTCCCGCCCGCGCGGGTGGCCAGCGGCGCGCGCGACTGCGACGCCCGGCTGGTGTGCACCTCGGCCGACCGGCGGCCGGCGCTGGCGAAGGCGGGTGCCAGCCAGGCGGTGGACAGCCATGCCCTGTCCATGACCGGGCGGGTGCCGCCCGGCGGTGCCGTCGTCGCCGCCGACGACTGCGCGTACATCCTTTACACCTCAGGCAGTACCGGCTCTCCCAAGGGCGTGATGCTGAGCCACCGCAACGGGCGGGCATTCGGCGACTGGGCCGCGGCTGAGGTCGGGTTGCGTCCCGGGGACCGGGTCGCCAACCACGCCTCGTTCAACTTCACGCTGTCCATCTTCGACCTGTACAGCACCTTCGCCGCGGGGGCCACCGTCGTCCCGGTGCCGCAGGAATGGAAGTCCGATCCCCGCCAGCTGGCCCGGTTCCTCTACGACGAGCGGATCTCCGTGTGGTACTCGGTCCCCTCCGCGCTGACGCTCATGATGCGGTTCGGCGGGCTGACCGACTCGCCGCCGCCGCCGGGGCTGCGGACGATCCTGTTCGCGGGCGAGCCCTTCCCGATCGGCGCGGCCCGCCGGCTCGCCGACTGGTGCGGCTGCGCGATGTACAACCTGTACGGGACAACCGAGACGAACGTCTGCTCCTACCACCGGGTGACCGCCGCCGACCTCGCGTCGGGCGAGGGACTGCCGATCGGCCGGGCCTGTTGCGGGGACCGCATGTGGATCGGGCGGCGGCCTGCCGGGGTGCCTGACGGGTCCGGCGAGCTGTACGTCGAGGGACCGTCGGTGTTCCTCGGGTACTGGGGGCGCGAGCCGCACCGTGGACCGTACCCGATGGGCGACCTGGTGCGGGAGCTGCCCGATGGCGAGTTCGCGTACGCCGGGCGGGTCGATGACATGCTGAAGATCCGCGGTAACCGGATCGAGCCGGCCGAGGTTGAGGCGGTGGCCAACGGGTACCCGGGCGTGGTCGCGTCCGCCGTCGTGAGCGTGGGCAGCGACATCAGCGCCCGGCTTGTGCTCGTGGCGGAAGCCGAGGGCGGGATGGAGCTACCCGTGCTGCCGCTGCGCCGGTACCTGACCGAGCGGCTCCCCGCGTACCTGGTGCCCGAGGACGTGGTCTTCACCGGCAAGATACCGCGCGGCTCGCGCGGGAAGGTGGACCGGAAGGCCGCCCGCGCCCTCGCCGCCGGGCAGGCGGACTGACATGCCGCGCCCGATGCCTTCCGAGCAGGAACTTGTCGAGGCGATCCTCGATCACGTGCGGGCGCGCGTGCTGCGCGGCGACCCGCTGCGCGAGCTAACGGACACGACACCGCTGCTCGAGCACCGGCTCCTCAACTCGATCAGGACCGCTGAGCTGCTGGTGTTCGTGCGGGACGACCTCGGCGTCGACACGGACACGCTGGAGGTCACCGCGGCCGACCTCGCCACTGCCCGGGCCCTGGCCCGGGCCCTGGCGACCCGGGCCAGTTGCCGCTGACCGAGCGGACCGCCACCCTCGCTCAGCCGCGCTCCCGCTCCGCGAGACCCGTGCATCCGGAGCTATCGGCCCGATGCCAGAGCCGACCGCCCGCACCGGGTCGGGCATTATGGAAGACATGCTGCCGCTGTTCCCGCTCGGCACCGTCCTGTTCCCGGGGATGGTCCTGCCACTGCAGGTCTTCGAGGAGCGCTATCGCCAGATGGTCAGCGACCTGCAGGACCAGCCCGAGCCCAGGGAGCTCGGCGTCATCGCCATCCGCAAGGGCGGCGAGGTCGGCGCGGAGAACCTGCACGAGCTGTACGACATCGGCTGCGTGGCGCGGGTCCGTGAGCTGGAGCCGCAGGCCGACGGGCGCTACCACCTGGTGGTCGTGGGCTCGCGGCGGTTCCGGCTGCTGCGAGCCGACCACACCCGGCCCTACCTTCTGGCGGACGTCGCGGAGCTACCCGACGAGCCCGCCGGCGGCGAGGCCACCGCTGAGGTGGCCGCCGTGCAGGCCGCGTTCCGTGACTACCTGAACGCCCTCGCGGACCGGGCGGGGGCGGTCATCCGGATCGCCGACCTGCCAGACGAGCCAGTCCTGCTGTCTTACGTGGTCGCCGCAGCCATGATCATCGACATTCCGGAACGGCAGGGCCTGCTCGCCGCGACGGACGGCCTGTCCCGGCTCAAGGCCGAGCGCCAGCTGCTGACCCGCGAGCGCGCCATGCTGCGCATCACGACGTCACGCCCCGCGCCCGGCCTCAGCCACGAGCCCTACAACCCGAACTAGGAGTCCGCCGCGATCGGCTGCAGGAACTGCAGCCGGTTGCCCAGCGGGTCACGGGCGTAGAACCGGCGGTAGCCCGGGAACTTGTCGTCCCACTCGATAGTGACGCCCCGCTCGGTAAGTCGCGCGGCCAGGGCGTCGATGTCGGGCACCAGCGTGCCCGGGTGCGCCTGGCGCGGGATCCGCGAGCCAAGCTCGACATCGAAGTCGAATTCCATGTCGCCCGAGCGGAAATGGCAGCCGCCCTCGTCCTGGGTGCTGGAGATCTCGGTCATTCCCAGCAGGCCGCCGTAAAAGGCGCGAACCTCAGCTTGCGTCCCTGGCGGGATCGTTAGCGCGATATGGTGCACGCCTTGCCTGTACCCGGTGTGAGCTGTCTCACTCTCCACGGTAGGATCACCCTTCCCAGGACGCCGTCAGTGCTCGTGGATGATGACGCCGCGGATGTTCCGTCCGGCCATCATGTCGTCATAGCCCTGGTTGACCTGATCGAGGGTGTACCTGGTGGTGATCAGCTCATCCAGCTTGACCTTGCCCGCCTTGTACAGGTCGAGGATACGCGGGATGTCATCGAAGGGGTTGCTGCTCCCGAACAGCGCGCCCTGCAGTCGCTTCTCGAACAGCGTCAGCTCGAAGCCCGAGACGCTGATCGTCTTCTTGGCCGGCCCGGCCAGCCCAGTGACGACCACGATGCCGCCCTTGCGGATCGCCGAGAAGGCCGCGCCGACGACCTCCTCGCTCACCACGCCGACAGTGATGAGCGCCTGGTCGGCGCCGACGCCCAGGCTGAGCTGGCCGATCAGCTCCTGGGCCTGCTCCGCCGAGGCCACCGCGTGGGTGGCGCCGAGCTTGAGGGCCGTCTCCCGCTTGAGGGCGACCGGGTCGACGGCGATGACGTGGCGAGCGCCCGCGTGCGCCGCGCCCTGGACCGCGTTGATGCCGACTCCGCCGACTCCGTAGACCACGGTGACATCACCCGGCCGGACCTCTCCGGCGTTCACCGCCGTGCCGAACCCGGTCGGTACGCCGCAGCCGACCAGGGCCGCGGTCTCGAACGAGATGTCGTTGTCGATCTTGACGGTGGAGGCCTCGGAGAACACCGCGTACTGCGAGAACGTGCCGAGCAGGCACATCTGGCCGAAGCCCAGGTCTCCCTCGTGGTAGCGGAACGTCCCGTCCGGCAGGCAGTTGTCGACCAGGAACCGGCCGAGGTCGCACAGGTTGGTCATGCCCCGCGCGCAGAACCGGCACTTGCCGCACACCGGCAGGAAGGAGCCGACGACGTGATCGCCGGGCGCCAGCCGGTCGACTCCGGGGCCGACCTTCTCGACGACGCCGGCGCCCTCGTGGCCGCCCACGATCGGGTACCTGACCGGGATGTCGCCAGTGCGCAGGTGATCATCGGAGTGGCACAGGCCGGACGCCTCCAGCCGGACGAGGACCTCACCGGCCTTGGGGTCGTCGAGGTCGAGCTGGACCATCTCGAAGTCCTTGCCTATGTCCCGGAGCACCGCTGCTCGCGTCTTCATGGCCATCCTCCCGGTGATAAACGCAGCTCGCTGGCCATCATCCGCCCATGAGTGACATAGGTCACTGGGGATGACAACAACTCGACGGTGCCGAATATGTGGCAAACAACTGGAAGGCGTCGTTCCGCCGCCGGGTGCCCTCCCCTCGGCCGCGGGCGATCCGTCCCGGAATCCGGGTCATTACAGTTGAGCATCCCACTAGTGCCTTTGTTACTACAGCTTGGTATGGTCGCCCAGTGATGATCTTCCACAGTGCCTCCCGCAAGCTCGCGGTGGCTGGGCTGCTGTGCGCCGCGGCGGTACTCGCCGGGTGCAGTTCATCCAGCAGCACCAGCCCATCGACGTCGGGCAGCTCGTCCGCCCCGGCACCGTCGAAATCGGCGACGGGAACCGTGAACGTCGCCTATGCCTCGTCCCTGCAGTACCTCAATGAGAAGGTCGTCAGCCCCGCCTTCACCGCCGCGACCGGCGACGGCTTCTCTGGCACCGGCAACGCCTCTGGCACGCTTGAGGCGGACATCGCCGCCGGCGAGATCAGCCCGAATGTCTTCGAGTCGGTGGGCGGCGACAACATCACCCCCCTGGAGCCGAAGTCCACCTCGTGGTACATCCCCTATGCGGGGACCTCGATGGTGATCGCCTACAACCCCAAGAGCAAGTACGCCAGCCAGCTCAAGGCCTACGCCGACGGGTCCAAGCCGCTATCCACGCTGTTCAGCACGCTGCTGCAGACCCCGGGCCTCAAGCTTGGCCGCACCGATCCGAACACCGACCCGCAGGGCCGCGACTTCATCTTCATGCTGGAGCTCGCGCAGGCCTACTATCACCTGCCGTCGGACACGGTCGCGAAGATCCTGGGCACCAGCGACTTCGGCACGGCGAGCTCCTCCCAGATCTACGCAGAGTCCTCGCTCGACTCCACCCTCGAGTCCGGCCAGCTAGACGTGTCGAGCGCGTTCGTCACGCAGGCGGTCGAACTGCACCTGGACTACATCAAGCTGCCCACGGCGATCAACCTGGGCAGCTCAGCGCTGGCCTCGACCTACAGCACCGCCAAGGTAAAGCTGGCCAACGGCTCAAGCAAGAGCGGCTCACCGCAGGTGATCGACATCACGGCGATCGGGACCCCGACCCCAGCGGCGATCGCGTTCATCAAGTACACGCTGTCCGCCGCGGGCCTGGCGGAATACAAGCAGGGCGGGTTCGCCCTCATTACCCCGAAGGTGGTCGGCGACGCGTCGGCCGTGCCCGCCGACATCACCAGTGAGCTCGGAAGCTGATAATGGGACACGGCTGGCCTCGTCGGCCCAGCTGACCGGCTCCCCCTAGCAACGGAGGATGCTTTCCCATTAGCCAGCAGGTAGCCGCTCCGACCGGGCGCGGCGGGATCGCGACGAGCGCCCGCCGCGCCCGCTCGGTGTCCTCCGTGCTCTCCGTGGCCGGGGCCGCGGTGATCTGGATCGCGCTGCTCGGGCCGGTCATCACGCTCATCACCCGGATGTCGCCTGGTGACATCTGGGCCGCGCTCACCGGCCCGGGCGACCTGGACCCGCTGGCCACCTCCGTGGAGTCGGCGCTGGTCACGCTGGCGGTGCTGGCGTGCCTGTGCACGCCGCTCGCCCTGCTGCTCGCCCGCGGACGGCTGCCGTTCCCGCGGGTCTGGGAGGCCGGGCTGCTGTGCTCGCTGCTGCTCCCGCCGCTGGTGATCGGGCTGCTGCTGGTCTTCATGGTCGGCCCGTACACGTGGATCGGGTCGGTACTTAACTGGATGCACGCGTCGGCGACCAATACGTTCCTGGCGCTGGTGATCGCCGAGGTGTATGAGTCCGCCCCGTACTACGTGCTGGGCGCCCAGTCCGCCTTCGCCAGCGTGGACACCCGGCTTGAGGAGCAGGCCGGGCTGCTCGGCGACCGGCCCGCGCGGGTGCTGCGGCGGGTGACGCTGCCGCTGGCCGCGCCCGGCCTGGCGATGTCGCTCGCGATCGCCTGGGCACGGGCGATCGGGGCGTTCGGCGCCGTCGTCATCATCGCCTACCATCCGTTCGGCATCCCGTTGCAGATCTACACGACCCTGCAGGAGACGGGCTTGTACACGGCGCTGCCTTACGCGCTTGTCCTGCTCGTGGTGGCGCTGCCGCTGCCGCTGGCCGCCTACATCTGGAGTGCCCGTGCTGAACGCCGACGTCACGGTTGACCGCAGGGACTTCCCGGTGCAGGTCTCCCTCCAGGTGGCCGACGGGGAGCGGGTGGCGCTTTTCGGCCCCTCCGGCGCGGGCAAGACCACGGTGCTCGAGGCCATCGCCGGGCTAGTCCCGCTGCGGACCGGGCGGGTGGAGGTGGCCGGGCGGCTGCTCGCGTCCATTGCCGCGCCCGCGCTGAGCGTCCCGCCGTGGCGGCGGCGGGTCGGCCTGCTGCGCCAGGATCCGGGGCTGTTCCCGCACCTGACCGTCCGGGACAACCTGCTCTACGCGCGATCCGCGCGCAAGGCGGAGCTGGACTCGCTCGCGCTGGCGCTGGGGATCGAGGGCCTGCTCGGCGAGATGCCAGCCCGGCTGTCCGGCGGGCAGCGGCACCGCGTGGCGCTGGGCCGCCTGCTGCTGGCCCATTGCGATGTCCTGCTGCTCGACGAGCCGTTCGCCAGCCTGGACGCCGGGCTGCGGCGGGCGCTCACTGCCCTGGTGGCCGACTTGTCGGCCGGGCGTGCCATCCCGTCGGTCCTGGTCACCCACCAGCTCACCGACGCGCAGGCGTTCGCCGGCCGGCTGGCGGTCATCGACCACGGACGGGTGCTACAGGAGGGTCCCCCCGATGAGGTGGTGCTGCGGCCAGCATCCCGGCGGGTCGCCGAGCTGCTCGGCTACCTCGGCTTCGTCCCGGTAACCGGGAAGAGCACCGGGGGAGCAGTAGCTGGCGTGCACCCCGACCGGGTGATCGCCGGCCGCCACCCGGAGCGAGGACTGGCCGTCACCGCCACGGTGGCCGCGGCCCGCCCGAGCGGTGCCGGCTGGGAAGCGGACGTGCACGTCGCGGAGGCGGCCGTCACCTGCCGGCTGCCTGGCCGGCCGGACGCAGGGACGATATCCCTCACGATCCTCGACCCGCCCTGCTTCGGCCCCGATGGGAAGGCTCTCCAATCCCCCGCGGACGACGGCTGGACGTGGCATGATATGCACGTACAGTTACTGGTCGATTACTAGAGGCGAACAGGATGGGCATGATCGGGGAGAAGCTCATTGCGGCGGGGGTGCTCGCCGCGCTGGCCATGGGCGCCGTCGGCTGTGAGGCACCGGGAACGGACGCGGTCGGGCAGGCCGCGGCCCGGCCGCAGGAGTCAAGGAGCGGCGGCGCCCTGCAAGCGGAGGGCACCGTGTCGGCCGCCGCGGCGCCGGCGATCGTTCCCGCCACGACGCACGCGGGCCAGTCCCGGCCTGCTGCCACCAGGCCCCCGGCGGCTGGGCAAGGCACGGACGTCTACCTCGCCGAGGGCCAGGACGTCCACGGCACGGTCGTGCGCGCACCGGGCTGCACCACCGGCTGCCCGCTGTCGGGCGACGGCACCATCGTCTTGTACGGGATGACCTGGCATGAGTGGACCGGGACTCAGGCGGTCGGCACCGGCACCGAGGAGATCCAGGGCTGCGTGCCGAACTGCGCGGGCGGCCGCCAGTACAAGGTCGCGGTGACCGTGACCCTCGCGGCGCCAAGGAAGGACTGCGCCACCCCCGGCAGGACCCAGTACGTGTGGACGAGGGCGTCGTTCCGCTGGCCGAACGGGCTGCCAGCCGGGCTGAAGGGGAGCAATGCCCCCTACAACCCGTGGACGTTCACCGCGCTGGAATCCCAGCTGGGCTGCGGCTAGCCAGGAGCTGCCTGAAGCCCGGTTCCGGCGGGGGGCTCGCCCGGGGGCGGCGAGGTCAGCTCGGAGCTGTGGAACGTCGCCAGGCCAGCCAGGTCCGGGCTGTAGCGGGCGATGACCTGCCGCACCCGGCGGGTGGCCAGCGGGCCGAGCAGGTCATAGCAGGTAATGAACTCGCCACGGGCGGCGGAGCGCGGCCAGGCGTCCGGCAGCAGCTCGGCCGGCAGGTCCGGGTCCAGGCCGGGGAAGGCGCGCCACTCATCCATCACCCTGGTCCGCGCGACGAGCGCGTCCATCGGCGGGACGTCCCCGGCGACAGTCGAGTCACGCAGCTGCTGAGCGAAGGAGATGAACCGCTCATAGCGCGCTCGCAGCCCGTCCAGGTCCCAGGCCTGCGACGGGATGTCGGTCGCGGCGTCCTGGCCGGTGGCGGCGGTCGCGCGGAAGGCGGTCGCGGTGCTGATGCCCAGGTTCTTCAGCCGGGTCATGACGTCCTCGACGTGATCTCGCGGAGCGACCCACAAGCCGTCATACAGCGGCGCGAACCCGAGCCAGCGCAGGTCCTTGCGCAGCTCGTCCCGTGCCGCACGGTTGGCCTCAGGGATGGAGAACGCCACCAGTGACCACATGCCGTCCCAGGGCGGTGACGGGGTGCCGAAGGAGAAGATCCGCCGCGCGCCGTCATCGAGGATGTCGGCGGCCCGCTGGGAAAGCCGAACGAACGTCCGCCGGCCACTGCGGGAGGTGACCAGCAGGCCGTTGCGCGTCAGGCGAGACAGCGCGGCCCGCGCGGCGGAGTCGCTGACCCCGAACTCCGCGAGCAGCGCCACGATCGCCGCCGATGGCAGCGGCTCGGTTCGCTGCCACCAGTAGTCGCCGAGCAGCGTGAGCAGCAGCCGGGGCGGCCGCTGCGCGACCGGCCCGGGGAAGGTCCAAGCCCGGGGGCTGTCCCCGTCGTCCAGCGCACCGCGGTCCATGGAAAGGCTAGTCACGGGCAAAGCTTACTTTCGCTCGACGCCCAGGAACCGGAAGCAGTTGCCCCACAAGATCGCATCGAGCTCGCCGTCGCCCAGCCCCATTGAGCGCAGCGTCGCCGCGATCGGGTCCTCGCGTGGCATCGCGGGGAAGTCCGAGCCGACGAGGAGCCGGTCGGTGCCGAGCAGGTCGGCCAGGTAGCGGATCGCCCGCCGGTCGAACACCAGCGAGTCATAGTAGAACCGCCTGGCGAGCTCGACCGGGCCGTGCCGGGCGAACCACGGGGCCGCCTCCGGCCGCTGCGACTCGGGCAGCGGCGGCTCCTCGTTCCAGGTGCGGGCCCAGAACCACTGCGCGCGGGTCAGCATCAGCGGGAACCCGCCGGCCGCGTGGCTGAACGCGATCCGCAGGCCCGGGTACTTCTCGGCCACGCCGCCCGTGATGATCGCCGAGGCCGCCAGCGCTCCCTCCAGGCCTACGCCGAACGTCGCCGTGGCCGGGCCAGGGACCCGGTCGCTCGGCGCGGGCATGCCGTGCACGAACACGGCGGCGCCCAGCCGTTCCGCCTGCGCCCAGAAGCCGTCGAAGCGCGCGTCGTGCAGCGACAGGCCATTGACGCTGGACCCGATCTCAACCCCGGCGAGGCCGGCGTCCCGCACCTCCGCAAGCAGGGCGGCGGCCATGTCCGGGTCCTGCATCGGCACCGTGCCCAGGCCGAGCAGCCGGTCAGGGAACGCGGCCACCAGGCCGGCGATGTAGTCGTTGATCACCCGGGCGAGGTCGCGGCCCGCCCCGGCGGGTGAGCCGTAGTTCAGCAGCGCGGGGAACGGGGAAAGCAGCTCGGCGTCCACCCCCCGCGCGGCGGACGCCTCAAGCCGCCGCTCGGCGTCGAACCAGACGGCCGCCGCCGGGAATCGCATGGGCCCGTTGACGAGGAGCTTGCCCCCGTCAAGCTCCGGGTGCGGCTGCGTGCGCGGCCAGGACGCGGGGTCGCAGCCCGCCGGGGCGGGACCGAAGTCAGCGGGGAAGATGTGGGCGTGGGTGTCGATGACCTTCACGAGCGTGGCCCGCGCGATCCGGGCATGATGGCGACGTGGATGGCGTCCTCGCCGGGCACCTCGCCGGCCAGCAGCCTGATCGCGTGCTCCACCTGGTCCAGGCCGAACTGGTGCGTCTGCATCTTCTCCAGCGGGAACTTGCCCGACTCGATCAGCGTGATGGCGTCCAGGTAGGAGGCGGCGTCCACGCTGAAGGCGCCCTTCACGGTCAGCGCCTTGTTGACCAGCGTGTCGGTTGGCAGCGCGACCGTGCGCGGGTCGCCCGCGCCGGTCCGGCCCTTGAGGCCGGCCAGCACGATCGTCCCGCCCCAGCGCACGGCGTTGACCGCGTCGAGGACGGGTGCGGTAGCGACCGGAGTCAGGTCCAGGACGACATCGACGCCATCGCCGCCGGTCAGCTCACGGACCCGGGTGACTGTGTCTTCCCTTTCCACGTCGATGGTGCAGTCCGCGCCGAGCTCCCTGGCCAGCTTCAGCTTGGCCGCGTCCCTGGACAAGCCGGTGGCGATGATGAGGCCGGCGCCGACGTGCCTGGAGGCGAGGACCGCGGCCAGCCCCCGCTGGCCGGCGCCAAGCACGAGCACCGACGAGCCCAGGTGCACCCCGCCGTACTGCAGCGCCCACCGCACGCCCGCACCCAGCGGGTTGAACATGACGGCGATCTGGGCGGGCAGGTCCTTGCGCACCGGGTGCACGATGGAGTTGGGATGCAGGTGCATGTACTCGGCGTAGCCGCCGTACAGGCCCAGGCCACGCTCCGGCGGGTTGTACCCGCCGTGGCTGCCGGGCCGGCTCTTGCACTGCATGTACTGCCCCGCCAGGCACAGGTCGCATGACCGGCAGGGGATGAGGATCTCCACCGCGACCCGCATCCCGGCCGTCACGCCCCACCGGGCGGCGGTCTCCTTGGTGATCTCCTCGATGATGCCCAGCGGCTCGTGGCCAGGGATCATCGGCAGGCCGCGCGATCCGAGCGCGCCCTTGTACTGCTCGACATCGCTGCCGCAGATCCCGCACGCCTCGACGCGCAGCAGCGCGCCGTCGCCAGGCGAGGCGATGACCGGCCGGGGGAACTCGCGCAACTCCATCTGCCGTGGCCCTGTCTGGACCACGGCGCGGACCATGTCAGTCATCGCCGCCTCACGCGTCCTGGCTCTGGGGCCGGCCACAGCGCCGGGCCCTGGTGTCGTGGAGGGCGCCATAAACGACGCCGCCCTGCTCACGGGTGACGATATATGACACTTGGATCGACGGGAAGCGCGTGATATGAAACCTAATATCGAGACAGTCGTAACCGAGGCTGTCACGAGTAGCGCAACAAAACAGGTAGCCCCACCTGCCGGAGGACCACATGAAGACCCGGGCCGCAGTGCTGCGCAAGGCGGGCACGCCATGGGAGATCACCGAGCTGGACCTAGACGCCCCTAAGGCCAATGAGGTGCTCATCCAGATGGAGGCGGCCGGGCTTTGCCACTCCGACGAGCACATCCGGGCCAAGGGCTTCGCCCGGCTGCCCATGGTCGGTGGCCACGAGGGCGCAGGCGTCGTCGTCGAGGCGGGCCCCGGCGTCACCCGGGTCAAGGTCGGCGACCGCGTCTCCTGCTCCTACATCCCGGTGTGCGGCAAGTGCCGCTACTGCTCCACCGGCCGGCAGAACCTGTGCGACGCCGGCAAGTGGGCCGGCGTCGGGTGCCTGCAGGACGAGACCTTCCGCTTCCATTCCGGCGGTGAGGACCTGGGCGGCATGTGCGTCGTCGGCTCGTTCGCCGAGTACTCGGTGCTGTCGGAATGGTCGTGCGTGAAGATCGAGGACTACGTGCCGATGGAGCTGGCCGCCCTGGTCAGCTGCGGCGTGACGACCGGGTTCTGCTCCTCGGTGATCGCAGGCGACACCCGGGTGGGCGACACGGTCGTGGTCTTCGGCACCGGTGGCGTCGGGATGAACGCCGTCCAGGGCGCCGCCTTCGCCGGCGCCAAGCACGTCATCGCCATCGACCCGAACGAGTGGAAGCAGCAGCAGTCCCTGCAGTTCGGCGCGACGCACGCGTTCGGTGACCCGGTCAAGGCCAGGGACGTCCTGGTCGACCTCACCTACGGCCAGCTCGCTGACGTGGTCGTCTGCACGGTCGGCGAGATGGACAACGAGGTCGTCAAGGCGGCCGTCGACATGACCGGCAAGGCCGGGACGATCGTGATCACCGGCGTCGGCTATTACGACATGATCTTGCCGGGCGGCATCCTGATCGGCTATCACCGCCGCATGCAGGGATCGCTGTTCGGCGGGGCCAACCCGCTGCACGACATCCCGAAGATCCTCGGCCTGTGGCACGAGGGCAAGATCAAGCTCAACGAGCTGATCACCCGGCGGTACACGCTAGATGAGATCAACGAGGGGTACGCCGACCTCATGGACGGCAAGAACATCCGCGGCGTCATCGTCCACCAGCATTAGCGGGAGAAGCGCGACCATGCCGAACGCCATCCTCGACCCCACGGGCGCGGCCCGCCGCGGCGGCAAGCCCGCCGCCCCCCGCGCCGCCCGCCGCCCGACCCTGGCAGGCGCCCGGGTCGGCCTGCTCATCAACACCAAGCAGAACGCGCGTCCCTTCCTGGAGCACCTGGGACGCCTGCTCATCTGCGACCACGGTGCCGCCAGCGTTACGCAGCGGACGAAGCTGAACTTCGCGGTGCCCGAGCCCGCCGAGATCATCGTGCAGATGGCCGCCGAGGTCGACGTCGTCGTCACCGGGGTCGGCGACTGCGGCTCGTGCAGCGCTGCCGCCGCGGCCGACGGCGTCGTCTTCGAGGCGGCCGGCGTGCCGGCCGCGGTGATCGTCACTGACTCCTTCCGCGCCACCGCCACCGCGATGGCCGAACTGCGCGGGGCGCCCGGCTACCGTTACGCCACCACCGCCCACCCGGTCGCCGTCCTCACCGAGGACCAGGTCAAGGAGCGCGCCGCCGCCGTCATCGGCGACGTCATCGCGCTGCTGACCGAGCCCGAGCCCGGCGCATGACCGAGGGCCAGCCCGACCCGGACGTCGCGCAGGCGGCCATCGAGTACTGCTTCGATCAGGGCTGGTCCGACGGCCTGCCGCTAGTCCCGGCCTCGCAGCCGCTGGTCGAGGCGTTCCTCGCGACCACCAAGCGCGACCGGGAGGAGGTGGTCGGCTCCCTGGAGCAGGTCGGCAGGGACTGCACCGTGTACCTGGCGGCGGTCAACGCCGCCATGGCCGGCTGCAAGCCCGAGTACTTCCCGGTCGTGCTGGCCGCCTTCGACGCGCTGATGCGCGAGCGTGCCGCCCGTGGCGGCGGCTTCCAGTCCACCTCCGGCCCCGCACCGCTGATCGTCGTCAACGGCCCGGTCCGCGGCGAGCTGGGGCTCAACACCGGCGGCGGCTCGTTCGGCCCCGGATTCCGGCCCAACATGACGATCCCGAGGGCCGTCGGGCTGATCGTGCGGAACGCCTTCGGCATTCACCCGCACGTGCTCGAGCAGGCCACGCAGGGCGTGCCCGGCCGATGGTCGATCTGCCTGGCGGAAAACGAGGAGGAGTCCCCCTGGGGACCGCTCGCTGAGGACGGCGGGGCCGCAGGCGGCGTCAGCGCCGTGTCGGTGACGCTGACCCGGACGATGGAATTCGTGGATAACCGCCACTCACCGGACCCGGAGGATGTGCTGCGCGACATCGCCGACTCGGTCGGCCGGCTCGGCCCGCAGATCTTCCCGCAGACCCCGGTGGCCCTGGTGCTGTGTCCCGAGCACGCCCAGATGTTCGCCGGCGCCGGCCTGTCCAAGGCCGACGTCCAGGACTGGCTGATCGAGCACTCCGGCCGCACCGCGGGCCAGCTGCGGCGGGCGGGCAAGGGCGGGGTACTCGGCTTCCCCCACGGGGAGGACAAGTCCATCGGCGACGAGGACTTCCACCGGGTGCTCTCAAGTCGGGCGCAGGTCCCGGTCATCGTCGCGGGCGCGAGGACGGCGGCGATCTCGATGGTTGTGCGGATCTTCGGCGAGTGGTCGGGCCAGGCCGTCCCGGTCAGCCAGTGGCAGTGACTCATGGGGCCAGGGAGCAGCCCGCCGTTTCGGGCCGACCACGTTGGCAGCCTGCTGCGGCCTGCCCGGCTGCGCGCGGCCAGGGAGGATCTCGCTGCCGGGAGGATCGCGGCTGAGCAGTGGCGGGTCGCAGGCGAGTCCGGCTCGCCGGTGCTCACGGGGTGCGGCGCCACGGCCAGCGGCCGCCGCGACGCCGTGGCCCGGGGGCGCTCACGGACTCGGCCCCGGTGGCGGCGGACGAGGACAGGTCCGGCTCGGCCGGGCCCTTGCGGGCCGGCCGCGGGCTGTCCTGGGCCTCGCGGGCAATGGCCGCCAGGACGCTGTCGTAGTCCTTGTCGCGCAGTCCCTGGCCCGCCTTGCTGGGATAGTGCACGGTGGCGTCCCAGTTGTCGGCCAGCTGCGTCCACGGGGACACGTCCGGCGCGATCAGCAGCAGCCGCTTCCAGGCCGGGTGGACATGCTGGGGCCGGCCGTTCCACAGCTCGGTCAGCTCGTCGAGGTCGGCGGGCATGTCGGCCGGGTACCCCTCCGGCTTGGCGCCCTTCTTCTTCTCGAGCGGATGCGCACTCGCGTCGGTCCACACCACGATGACCTGCCGCTGCTCCGCCCCGGTGCCGGCCCACGGCGAGCGGATGGCTGTCGCGAGCCCCTCCAGGCCGGTCTCGGGCTCGTCCCCGCCGCCCTTGGCCCGGATGTCGCCCACGAACCGCGCGAGCTCGGCGCCCTCGCCGGGAAGCTCGAAGAAGCCGGAGGCCACGAGTGAGTCGGCGGCCTTGTCCGCGTAAAAGTCCCGGAAGGCGATCACCCGCACCCGCAGCGACTCGATGGCCTTGTCCGCCCGGTTAATGTGCGCCGTGAGCTCCTCATGGAGCGACAGGGCACGGGACTTTACCGATTCGATGAGGGAAGTCATGCTCGCCGTGGCGTCGATTACCAGGACAAGATCGATCGAGTAAGCAGGATTTTGCCAGTCAGCCACGGCCCGCCCTTACTGTGCTGAGGACCCCCCTCACCATGAGGATGAACGCCCGGCGACCCGGAAAAGTGCCAGCAGACCCGGTGGCGGCCGATCCCGCGGGGTCAGCCAGCCGGCATCATGGCGTCCGCGCGCGGCCGCCGCCCGGCTGCGGATTCGCACTCAGTACTGGCCCTTGATCACGAAGAAGGAGCCGCGGATCACGCCGGCCAGCCTTGACTTTTGCCGCGCGAACTTGAAGCGCGACGCCAGTTCCTCGGGAACTTCCATGCCTGCTGAGAGCTTGAGCCCGACCGCGCGCTTGTCTCCGTCCTTAATGCCGTACATCACGTTGACCGACAGGCCGGACTCGTAGAACACGTAAGCCATCCGAAGGCCGTCCACCTCGAATGAGGTCACCTCAAGCGGGCGAGAGGAGATGACGATGTCGCGCTCCTGGGCGAGGATGCGGTTCAGCCAGTCGAGCGTCTGCGGTGCCTCGCTGGCGGGGCTGACCGTGAAGACGTGGTCGTACTTGTTCTTGTAGTAGCGAGCCTCGTTCGCGCGCAGCCCCGCCAGGGCCTGCGCGACCGGCGATGATTCCAGGCCGACGGTGGACACGTTCTCGAAGTCGACGATGTACGGCATGCACCCTCCCGATGACGAGCTATCAAGGCAACGGTAGCGACCACGGGCGGGGCGGGCGCGGCTAACCTGGCCGGGCGCCAGGCGGCCGGCGCCCGGGCGGCGCCGATCGCCCCGGCGGTCGTGACGAGCAGGACGAGCACCGCCACCGCCACCGCGGCGACGGCGCTGACCTGCAGGACGAGCCAGGCGCCCAGGATGCCGCCGCCGAGCATGGTGGCGATCGCGAGCAGGCGCCTGCTGAGCATCACGTGCCCGCGACGCCCGGTGCGGGCGTCGGCGCCGATTCCGGTCAGCGTCATCGTCAAGACGGTCGTGGTCAGGTCGGGAACCGCGAGCTTGCGCGCGGCCGCGTTCTGGATGCCCATTGCCATCGCGAGCAGCAGCGCGAGGGCGTCGGAGACCGTGGCGCTGAAGGCGGCAACGCGGGCACCGCCGCGCAGCGTCGCCAGGTGCAGCGTGCCGTGGCTGACCGCAGGATCGCCCGATGCCGCCGCGATGACCAGGGCGGCCGCGGCAAGCAGTAGCTCGGCCGCGGTGGCGGCCCGCAGGTGCCCGGCCCGGTCATGGCCCAGCCGGGTAGCCAGCCTGCCGCCCAGTGCGGCGCCGGCCAGGAAGCCGGCCAGGGCGAAGAGCGAGGCGCTGAGGGAGAAGCCGGGCGCGCCGACGATCGCGAAGCCGGCGAACACGACGTTGCCGGTCATGTTGGCGACGAACACCCGGCCGAGCGCGAGGATCGACACGGCGTCTACCAGGCCAGTAACGATGGTGAGCCCGAGCAGCAGCTCAGGCAGCGGCCCCCAGCCTGGCGCCTGGACCTGCCCGGCCGGCTGGGCGCCTGCCGCCGCCGGATGCCACAGCCGGGCGGGCCGCCAGCGGGCTGGGGGACCGGCGACCCGTGGCGGGGCAGGCACGCTGTCGCTGGTGTCGCCGTCACTGGTCATGGCTCGCCTCCTCGCGGTGATCATCTCACCCGGCGGCTCGCGCCGTCCGTTGGCCTCGCGGGCGGCTTGTGGCAGCGCACAACGGTGGCCCGCGACCGGGCGCGCCTGGATACAAGCGGATCAGGACGGCGGCCGGCCAAGGAAAATCGGCTCTTGCAGCATCACGATACCGGTGAGAGTATCCAAGACAAATCTTTAGACGCTCGACTGAACATTTGTCACACTCCCGCGTATGAATTATCACGAGTAGGTGAATGCCGTGAGATTCCGGCTGATGTCAAAGCGGACCGCCTGCCTCGCTGGAGCGGCCGCACTCATCGTGACTGCTGCCGCGTGTAGTAGCTCATCAAGTAGCCAGGGACCTGGCAGCGCCAGCCCGGTCGCGGGTGGCACGATCACCGTCTTGGAGGGCCAGGGATTCTCCGGTGACTGGCCCTACGGCTTCGACCCGGCCACCGACGTGACCGGCGCGGCCAACCAGGACTTCTTCGACGCGGTCTACGGGCAGCTCTTCGACCTGGGCGCGAACGGCAAGATCGAGCCGGACCTCGCCACCGGCTACACCTTCAGCGCCAACGCGGAGACGGTGACCATCACGCTGCGGCAGGGGGTGACCTTCAGCGACGGGACGCCGTTCAACGCCCAGGCCGTCTACTGGAACTGGATGCGCGACCTGGGCCCGCTGGCGGTGAAGGCGGGCATCGAGTCCATGTGGGACCTCAAGCGGGTCAACCCGAAGGTCCCCACCTCCGCGCCTGTTGCCGGGGCCATCCAGGTCACCGGGCCCTACACCATCGTCGTCCATCAGGACGTGCCGAACGGCGCCTTCATCGACCAGCTCTTCGACGCGATCGCCAACTGGATTGCCTCGCCGACGGCCGTCCAGAAGGAGGGCCAGACGAAGTTCGCCCAGTACCCGGTGGGCGCCGGCCCGTTCACGGTGGTGAGCGACACCTACAACAGCCAGCTCGTGGTCAAGAAGAATCCGCACTACTGGCAGGCGGGCCACCCGTACCTGAACGAGATCATCTTCAAGTCCGTCAGCGGCGACGAGGCGGCCTACGAGTCGCTGCTGGCCAACCAGGGCCAGGTGTACGAGGACCTGTCGACCACGCAGATACTCAGCCAGGCCGGCCACCACTTCACGGAAGAGGACAACCCCGGCACCTCGCCCTATGACCTGCAGCTCAATACCGCGGTCGCGCCGTTCAACAACGTCAAGGCGCGCCAGGCCATCTACGCGGCGACGAACTTCTCGCCGATCCTGTCCAAGATCTTCGGCAACAGGTACCCGGTCACTGAGAGCTTCACCGGTCCCGGCGGCATCTGCTACGACCCGAATGTCTCCGGCTACCAGGGATACGACCAGACGCTGGCCAAGACGCTTATCGCCGAGTCAGGCCTGAGCAAGGTCACCTTCACGCTCGGCACGATCAACTCCAGCCCGGTCGCCATCGAGACCACCGAGGCGCTGCGCACCGAGTGGGAAGCACTGGGCATGCACGTGAAGATCGCCAACTACCCGCTGGCCGGGCTGATCTCCGCATTCGAGGCCAACGGCGGCAAGTCCTGGACGGCCATGATCCAGACCGCGGGCGCGTTCGACCCGGCGGCGGGAGTCGGCGTCGGCTTCAGGTTCGGCTCGCTGTCGCCGTTCAGCGGCGTGCACGATCCCGCCCTGGACAAGCTGCTCGCCCAGGCGACGTCGTTCACCAGCCTCAGCCAGCGCTGCGGCTACTACAACCAGGCCGCCGCCTACATCGCCGACCACTACTACGGGCCGTTCTACTTCACGTTCGCCCCGGCCAACATAGCGGTGAAGGGCGTCTACGGCCCCGGCCTGACCTCGCCCCTGCCGTCGGTGGCCGTCGTGCCCGTCATCCCCTGGCAGGACGTCTACTACCACCCGGCGGCCTCGTGACCGGTGGCGGGCAAGGAAGGAACGGGTAATCCATGGCGCTGGCCCAGCAGATCCAGCTCCAGGGCAGCGACGCGGGCGCGCGCGAGCGCGCGCGGCGGATCGCCGGCTCACCGGCGCTCATCGTGGTGGGCCGGCGCCTGCTGTCCGCCATCGTCGTCGTGTGGGGAGTCACGTTCATGACCTTCGTGGTGCTGAGCGCGCTGCCCAACGACACGGCGCAGGTGCTGCTCGGGCTGCACGCAACCCCGGCCGACGTGGCGAGGCTCAACCACGCCCTCGGCCTGGACGAGCCATTCCCGGTGCGGTACTGGCACTGGCTGGTCAGCGTCCTGCATGGCAACCTCGGCACCGACCTGGAGGGGGCCAGCGTCAACTCCCAGCTGGCCCAGCACCTGCCGGTAACGATGGAGCTGCTCGCCTACGCGCTGGTCGGCTCGGTAGTGCTCGCGCTCATCGTGGCGGTGCTCGCGGCGCGCAAGCCCGGCGGCATCGCCGACCGGGTCAGCACGGCGATCAGCCTGCTCGGCCTGTCGGCCGCGCCATACGTGGTCGCACTCCTGCTCATCATCGTCGCCTCAGTCGAGCTGAACCTGTTCCCGGTCCAGTCCAACTCGCTGGGCAGCGGGTCCGTGCTGTCCTTCGTCCAGCAGGGCACGCTGCCCGCCGCCTCGCTTGGATTCCCGCTGTTCGCCATCTTCACCAGGCTGCTGCGGGCCGACCTGCTCGATCAGATGCAGCGGGAGGACTACATCGTGACCGCGAAGGCCAAGGGAATCTCCCCGTGGCAGGTCCTCGTCCGGCACGCGCTGCGCAACTCGCTGTACAACCTCATCACGGTGATCGGCCTCAACCTGGGCCAGCTCATCGGCGCGCTCGCCATCATCGAGACCATATTCTCCGTGCCGGGAATCGGCTCTGAGCTGCTCACCGCCCTCGGGAACAAGGACATTCCGCTGATCGAGGGGATCACCCTGGTGTTCGCGGTGGTCACCGTCCTCGGCAACCTGCTGGCCGACCTCATGTACGCGGTACTCGACCCAAGGATCCGTCATGGCCGCGCTCAGTCGTGAGGCGGCCTGCGCGGCAGCACATAGCCTCGCGGCTCTCCATGACCATGTTTTCCCGTCAATAAGGATGCGGCATGGCTGTCCCCGTTCCTGACGCGACCACCCTCACCCCCGGCCCGCCGCCGCTGCCGCCGCTGCTGGCAGGGGGACGGCGGCTGCGGGCGCAGCGGGCCGGCCGGTGGCTACGGCTGTGGGTGCCCGCCGCGGTGGTGATTCTCGTGCTGGCCATCTGCTTCCTGCTCCCGCTGGTCATCACGCTGCCGTCGTCGACCAACGGCAACATCCTCCAGGCGGGCGATCCCCCGTTCTCGCCGGGGCACTGGCTGGGCACGGACGCGGTCGGGGTCGACATCTTCTCCCAGCTCGTCTACGGCGGGCGGGTCGCCTTCGAGGTCAGCCTGGCCGTCACCGGCATTGGCCTGGTGGCCGGCGGGCTGCTCGGCGTCGCCGCCGGGTACTTCGGCGGCTGGGCGGACGCGATCCTCAGCCGGCTGCTCGACATCCTCATCGCCTTCCCCGCGCTGGTACTGGCCCTGGCCATCGCGGAGGGACTCGGCCCGAACGAGTTCCACGAGATCCTGGCGCTGTGCGTCTTCAGCATCCCCTCGTTCGGCCGGCTCACCCGGGGCGCCACCCTGGTGATACGCGACCATCCCTACATGGTGGCCGCGCGGCTGTCCGGCACCAGGGGCTGGCGGGTGATCGCCCGGCACGTCCTGCCGAACATCATGCCCGGCATCGTGACCTTCAGCCTGCTTGGCGTCGGCCTCCTCATCATCCTCGACGGCGCGCTTGACTACCTCGGCTGGGGCATCCAGCCGCCTACCGCGAGCTGGGGCAACATGATCTACAACGGGTACCAGGTGATGACCGCCCAGCCGGAGTACGTCCTCATCCCCAGCATCGTCTTGGTGATCGTCGTGGTCGCGCTGAACCTGCTCGGCGATGAGCTGCGCGTGCGGTGGGGAGGCCAGCAGTGAGCGTCCTGGCGCAAGGCACGGCCAAGGAGCAGACCAGCGCGCCGCTGCTCGAGGTGGACAACCTGCGGGTGGGGTTCGCCCCGGACGGCCGGGAGATCCGCGCCGTCGACGGGGTCAGCTTCCGCGTCGGGCCGGGCGCCACGCTCGCCATCATCGGTGAGTCAGGGTCGGGCAAGACCGTGAGCTGCCGGGCCATCATGGGGCTGCTGCCGGCCGGCGCGGTCGTCACGGGGTCGGCCCGGCTGCGGGGGACCGAGCTGATCGGCCTGTCCGACCGGCAGCTGCGCCGGCACCGGGGCGCGGACATCGCGATGGTGTTCCAGGATCCGTCGCGGTCGCTGAATCCGACGATGCGGGTCGGCGCGCAGGTCGCCGAGGCGATCCGCGCGCATCGCCCGGTCACCCGCAGCCAGGCCCGCGACCAGGCCATCGAGCTGCTGCGCCGGGTGCGTATCCCGCTGCCCGCGCAGCGCTACTACGAGTACCCGCACCAGCTGTCCGGAGGCATGCGACAGCGAGTCATGATCGCCATGGCACTCGCCTGCCGGCCCCGGCTGCTGATCGCCGACGAGGCGACGACGGCTCTCGACGTGACCACCCAGGCGCAGATCATGGAGCTGCTGCTCGACCTGCAGGCCGAGCTCGACATGGCCCTCATCATGATCAGCCACGACCTGGGCCTCGCCGCGTCCTACGCCAGCGAGATCGTCGTCATGTACGCGGGCAAGATCGTCGAGCAGGCGCCGGCGGCCCGGCTGCTCGGCCAGCACCCGACGGTGCGGATGCGCTACACGCGGGCGCTGCTCGACGCCATCCCCCACCTGGAGCGGCCCGCGCACGCGGTCTTGCCGGTGGTCAGCGGGCGCCCGCCAGACCCGGCCGCGCTGCCGCCGGGCTGCCCCTTCGCCCCGCGCTGCGGCAGTGCCGAGGACGACTGCCTGACCACCGCGCCGATGCTGCTCGAGCACGTCCCCGGCCACCGCTGGGCCTGCTGGTATCCCTGCCAGAACGGAGACACCGCATGAGCCGTGTAGTGGGGGAAGGCGGCGCGAATATGGGCGGCCGTGGCGGGGGGTCCGGGGGGTCGTCCCCCCCGGGAGGCAGGGAGAAGGCCGCCGGTGTCGTCTGGACTGAGCGGAGCGCCCGAGGAACGAGGGGGCGTAGTGAGGGAAGGCGGCGCGAATATGGGCGGCCGTAGCGGGGGGTACGGGGGGTCGTCCCCCCGGGAGGCAGAGCCGCTGCTGTCCGTGCGCGATGTAGTGCAGGAGTTCGCGGTCAGGGAGCGCGGCGGCGGGTGGGGCAGCGTGATTAAGGCGGTCTCCGGGGTGTCGTTCGACGTGCTGCCGGGCGATACGCTGGGCATCGTGGGCGAGACCGGGTCCGGCAAGTCCACGCTGGCCCGCGCTATCTTGCAGGCACCGCGCCCCAAGTCAGGCAGCGTCGTCTTCGGCGGCGTCGATCTGACCAGGCTGCGCGGCGGGCGGCTGCTCACCGCGCGACGGCACATGCAGTTCGTGTTCCAGGACCCCTTCGGCTCCCTCGACCCGAAGTGGCGGGTCCGGTCCATCGTCGAGGAGCCGCTGATCGCCTACCACGCTGGCGGCCGCGCGGCCCGCGCGGCGCGGGTCGATGAGCTCCTCGACCTCGTTGGCCTTGACCCCCGCAGGTACGCCAGGCGACGTCCCCGCGAGCTGTCCGGCGGGCAGGCCCAGCGCGTCGCCATCGCCCGGGCGATCGCCCTTAACCCGTCGCTGCTCATCTGCGACGAGGCGGTGTCCTCCCTCGACGTGCTGATCCAGGCGCAGGTGCTCAACCTGTTCGAGGAACTGCGCCGCGAGCTCGGGCTGTCCTACCTGTTCATCGCCCATGACCTGGCCCTGGTCAAGCAGGTCAGCGATCGCGTCGCGGTGATGTACCTCGGCAAGCTCTGCGAGGTCGGCCCGGGTGACGAGGTGTACCGGGAGCCGCTGCACCCTTATACCAGGGCGCTGCTTGACTCCATCCCCTCGGCCGAGCCGGGCGCGCGGCGGGCCGGCGCGACGCTCAAGGGGGAGCCGCCCTCTCCGGTCAGCCCGCCGTCCGGCTGCCGGTTCCGCACTCGCTGTCCCCGCGTCCAAGACCGCTGCGCCCAGCAGGAGCCGCTGCCCCGCGAGCTTTCCCCGGGCCACGTCGTGGCCTGCCATTTCCCGCTGCAGGACAAGGCACGGCCCGTTTCGGATGAGAAGGGCAGCGGTATCACGGTATGAGACTGCGCATCCTGCTCGAACCCCACCACGGCGCCACCTACGCGCAGGTCCTCGCGCTCGCCCGGGCGGCGGAGGAGGCGGGGTTCGACGGGTTCTTCCGGTCCGATCATTACCTCGGGATCGATGCCGACGACCTGGGCTACCAGCCGACCGACTCGTGGACCACGCTGGCCGGGCTGGCCGTGCAGACCCGCCGGGTGCGGATCGGGACGCTGGTCAACGCCTCAACCTTCCGGCTGCCCGGCCAGCTCGCGGTCGAGGTCGCAACGGTTGACCAGATGAGCGGCGGCCGGGCGGAGCTGGGCATCGGCGCGGCCTGGTACGAGCGGGAGCACCAGTACTTCGGCATCCCGTTCCCGCCGCTTGGCGAGCGGTTCGACCGGCTGGCCGAGCAGCTGGCGATCATCCGCGGCATCTGGGACACCGCGCCCGGCCACCGGTTCAGCTTCGAGGGCAAGTACTACCAGGTGGCGGACTGTGCCGCTATCCCGCGCTGGGCTCGCAGGCCGAAGATCATCATCGGCGGGGCCGGGACGAGGAAGACGCCCACGCTGGCCGCTCAGTACGCCGACGAGTTCAACGGGGCGCTGGGCCTTGACCTGACCGCGCGGTTCGCTAACTTCCTGCGGATCTGCGAGGAGACGGGACGAGACCCGGCGCACGTCCGGCTGTCGGCCACGCTGCCGGTCGCCATTGGCGCGGACAGCACCGACCTGCAGCGGCGGCTGGAGTCCCTGGGCCGGCCGGGCGCACGGCTGCTGGCCGCGGGCGTCACGGGAACGGGGAGCGACGTGCTGCGCGCCCTCGAGCACCTGGCCGAGCAGGGCGCGGACACCGTGTACTTCCACCTGTACGGCGCGGGGGATGTCGACCACGTTCACCTGCTCGGCCGCGAGGTGGTGGCCCGCCTCTGACGGGTCCGCGCGGCAAGGCTCCCGTTGTGTAAGGTCACAGCGGTCATGACGGAAACCTTGTTCCACCGGGTAGATGCCGGCTGACTGGAATTACGGCACCATGAAATACGTGGGACAAGGCACGATTAATGTCGGCTTGCCCGGGTTCGATCCGCCTTTGTGGCCGACCACAAAAGGATCCAGCCCGCCGCCGTCGGGGCCGCTGAGGGACTGGCGGCCCGGCCCCGGCGAGCCGGGGCTGCCCGTGCCGCCCACGCCGCGGCTCGCGCCGCGCGGGGCCTACCTCATGCAGGCGGTCGTGCGGCCCAGCTGGCTCAACCGGCGGCTTGGCGCCCTGGTCGAGCGCTGGCCGCCAGCCAGGCGGCTGTTCACCGCCGCGGAGCGCACGTCCAAGGAGGGCCTGTTCGGCTGCCGGATGTGCGGGCAGTGCGCGCTGCCGGTCACCGGGTACTCCTGCCCGATGGGCTGCCCGAAGGAACTGCGCAACGGCCCGTGTGGCGGGGTTGGACCAGGCGGCGCCTGCGAGGTCTACCCGGAGCGGCGCTGCGTGTGGGTGGCGGGCTACGAGCGTGCGGCCAGCGCCGGGCACGCTAGTGACCTGCGGCGACTGCAGCGGCCTGTGGACCACCGGCGCTTCGGAGAAAGCTCCTGGCTGAACTACTGGGCCGGGCGCGACGACCGGCTGTGGACCGATGGCGATGGGCTGGCGTCCCCGCCGCAGATGGGGGACCTGCCTTGAGTCCGCTGGCCGATCGGCTGGCGTCGGGCCGGTTCACCATCACCTCGGAGCTAAGCCCGGTGCGCGGCGCCTCGGCCGAGGCGATGCAAGAGCGTGGCCGGCTGCTGGCCGGCTGGGTGGACGCGGTGAACCTCACCGACAACCAGGGAGCGCACGTCCGGATGTCCAGCCTGGCCTGCGCGCTCGCCGCCCGCGACGCGGGCCTGGAGCCGATCATGCAGATGACCTGCCGGGACAGGAACCGGATCGCGCTGCAGTCCGACCTGCTTGGCGCGGCGTCGGTCGGCCTGCGGAACCTGGTGTTCATGACGGGCGACCACCCGAAGTTCGGCGACCACCCGGGGGCCAAGCCGGTCTTCGACCTCGACAGCGTCACCATGCTGTGGACCGCCAGGACGATGCGGGACGAGGGCAGGCTGCTGTCGGGCAAGGAGCTGAAGCCGCCCCCGTCCGGCCTGTTCCTTGGCGCGGTAGAGAACCCGTTCGCGCCGCCTGAGGAGTTCCGTGCCGCCCGGGCGGCCAAGAAGATCGCCGCCGGCGCGCAGTTCATCCAGACCCAGTACGTATTCGACGTCCCCGTCTTCGGCAAATGGGTTGCAGCGCTGCGTCACGAGGGACTCACGAGCCGTTGCTTTATCCTTGCCGGGGTGGGAGTCGTCCGCTCGGCGCGGGCACTGGACTTCATCGCCTCGGGCCGGGTGCCTGGCGTGACCGTGCCAACGGACGTGCAGCGCAGGCTGCGGGCCGCGGGGGAGGGCCATGTGGAACGCGAAGGGCTTCGGCTCGCGGCAGAGGTGATCGGCCAGGTCAGGCAGATCGCCGGGGTAGCCGGCGTTCACCTGCTCACCGCGGGGTACGAGAAGAGGGTGCCTGAGCTGCTGGAACTCGCCGGCGTCGCGGATGGTCGCGGGCCAGGGGCGGCCGCCCAGGGCATCGCGCCAGCCGTCCCGGCAGCGGGTGCGTAAGGGAGCGCGATGCAGATCGACGTGCGCCCCGTCCGCCGGCTCAGCCAGTCGCCGGAGGTGCGGGATGTCTTCGCCCCGATGATCGGCGCGCTGGCCGGCTCGGCCGCTGACCTGGACCAGTTGCGGGTGGTCTGCGACTGGATCCAGTACAAGGCCAACTTCAGGGAGCCGGCGACGGCCCGTCCCCTGCTGGCCGCCGGTGCCAGCGATCTTGCCGCCGACAGCTACGAGATCGCGGTCGACCTGCGCCGCCTCGCGGCGGCAGGCGCGGACGTCCCGGCCGCGCTGAGCGCCGCCCTGGCGCAGGCCGCGCCGGGCGGCGAGGACGCGGGCCCTGGTGGCGACCGGGCGTGGCTGGAGCCATGGGTGCCGGGGTGCGGCAGCCTGATCTGGCGCTTCAACGCGCTGTACTGGCAGGCCCTGGCGGACTGGGAGAAGGCGACCGGCCGGGAGTACGAGCAGTCACTGCCCGGCGGCGCGTCCGACGCCAGGAACGTGGCGGCCGCTCACGAGCTGATCCTGGACCTGTTCAAGGTCTGGGACGAGCTGGCGGCGCGGCGAGCACTGCCCGACGAGCTATACGTCCTGGAGCTCGGGGTGGGAAACGGCGGGCAGGCGCGGACCTTCCTCGATGAGTTCCAGGCCCTGGACCGGCGGCATGGCCGCGGCTACTACCGGCGGCTGCACTACCTGATGGGCGACTACTCGCCGCGCGTGCTCGAGCGGGCCCGGCAGGAGATCGGCCAGCACCGTGAGCACACCAGCGGGCTGGTGCTTGAGGCCACCCGGCTGTCCGGCAGCGTCGGGTTCCTGGCCGGGAAGGCCTTCCTGGTCTACATCTCCAACGTGTACGACAACCTCCCCACCGACGAGGTGGCCTCCATCCGGGGCCGGAACTACCTCGTCCAGGTTCGCTCCTACCTTCCCGGGCGCGACGCCGACGCGATCTCTGGCCGTTTCCGCGTGCCGCGCGACCAGCTTCCCGCGCTCATCGGCCGGCTGGTCAGGATCGGGCCGGAACTGCTGAGCGAGTCGCTGCCGGAACGGTTCGCCGACACCGGGCAGGCGGTCGCGTTCTGGCAGGCCTGCTGGGAGGCGCTGCGCCAGGCCGAGCGGTACCTGCCGCTTGAGGGCCTGGACACCTACCAGGTCGGCCCGTCGCTCACCGGCGAGATCCTGCGGCCGCTGCTGTCAGCGGAGGGGGACGTGCGGATGCACGTGAGCAACGGGGCGCTTGCCAGCTTCGCTGACACGCTGCCGCTGCTGCACCCGTTTGGCCGGATGGTCTGCCATGACCTGTTCACCGTCACCCCCGGCGAGTACCACCGGGGCTTCTTCGGGCCGGGCAAGTACGACGGGTCGGTCGTGAACTGGGTGAACGGCCCGCTGCTTCACCTGCTAGCCAGTCGGCGCGGCTTCGGTGTCGAGTTCAGCCCGTTCAGCCAGCGCCCGGCCTCCCATGTCAAGACGCTCACCGCCCAGGTCAGGGATTAACGGCCATGACACGCAGCAAGCAGCCGCCGCGCCAGGCGGACGAGCCCGCCGGGCCCGGCGCGCGCACCGGCGCGCACCGTGTCCTGCCCACCACGGTCGTGGGGTCGTACTCGGTCCCTGAGTGGCTGGAGCGGCTGAAGACCGAGTACTACCAGCGGCGGATCAGCACCGCGCACATGACCGAGATCTACGAGGTGGCCATCAAGGCGGCGGTCAAGGACCAGGAGCTGGCCGGCATCGACATCGTCTCCGACGGCGAGCTGCGCCGCGACAACGACATTGACTACTTCCTGGCCCGGGTACCCGGCGTGCACATCGCGCAGCGAGCCAAGTCCGACTACTACGACTACTACGACGCCGAGGTCACCGCGCCGCTGCCCGAGGACGACAAGGATTCACTCGGCCTGGCCGGGGACTACGCGTTCACCCGGTCGCTGACCGACCGCCCGATCAAGTTCTCCTTCACCGGGCCGTTCTCGCTGTCTCGCCGGGTCGCCGACACCGCCTACGCCGATCCGGCGGACCTGGTCCGCGCGCTGGCCCGCAAGCTCAACGCCGAGGCGAGGTCGCTCGCCAACGCCGGCGCGAGCTTCCTGCAGATAGACGAGCCGTTCCTGGCCGGGCACCCGGAGCAGGCCGCGCTGGCGGTGGAGGCGGTCAACATCGTCACCGACGGCGTCCCGGCCACCTGGGCGCTGCACGTCTGCTACGGCAACCGCTACGCCCGGCCATCCTGGGAGGGCCACTACGACTTCCTGTTCCCCGCCGTCCTGGCGGCCCGAGTTGACCAGCTGGTCCTTGAGTTCGCCCGCAAGGGACCGGACGACCTGCGGCTGATCAGCCAGTACCAGTGGCCGTCGGCGCTGGGCCTTGGGGTCATCGACGTGAAGTCGACCTCGGTCGAGTCCCCGGAACTGGTCGCGGCCCGCATCCGGCACGCGCTTGCCTACGTGACGCCGGACAAGCTCATGATCAACCCCGACTGCGGACTGCGGCACCTTGCTCCCGATGTGGCGCGAGGCAAGCTACGCGCTATGGTTGCTGGCGCGGCTATTGTCCGAGGCGAGCTGGGGGAGCTCGAGGTCCCCGCCCTGGCGGGCGACCCCCGGGGCCTTTCCGATCGCCCGCCCGGCCCGGCCGAGCCTGGCTCAGGTCCCGATCCGTCCGCATCCGCGGCGTCGCCACCAGCGGCGTAGCAGAGAGTACTAACCTATACAACCTATCGACTTGGGAGGCAGGCCTCCCGTAGCCCAGGAGACAAGCATGAGCACCGGATTCCTCTTCACGTCTGAGTCGGTGACGGAGGGGCACCCAGACAAGATCGCCGACCAGATTTCCGACGCGGTCGTCGACGCGGCACTGGCCGGAGACCCGCTCTCCCGGGTGGCCTGCGAGACCCTGCTGACCACCGGCCTTGTGGTGGTCGCGGGAGAGATCACCAGCCTTGCCACGATTGACTACCAGTCGATCGCGCGTGACGTGGTCAGCCAGATCGGCTACGACAACGGCGACTACTACTTCGACGGCAACGCGGTCGGCGTGATCGTGGCGGTCGACAAGCAGTCGCCCGACATCGCCCGCGGCGTGGACACCGCGCACGACACCCGGGTGCGCGGCTCGGAGGACCCGCTGGACAAGATTGGCGCCGGCGACCAGGGGATGATGTTCGGGTACGCGACCAACGAGACCCCGGAGTACATGCCAGCCCCCATCACCTGGGCGCACCAGTTGTCGAAGAAGCTGTCGGAGGCGCGTCACTCCGGCCTGCTGCCCTACCTGCGGCCAGACGGCAAGACTCAGGTGACGGTCCGTTACGACGAGGCGGGCAGGCCACTGTGCGTCGAGAAGGTGCTGATCTCCACCCAGCACCAGGACGGCGTGGAGTCCAAGCTGCCCGATGCCCTGTGGACCGAGGTCGTGGTCCCGGTGCTGCCCGAGGGCCTGTATGACCCGGCCAAGCTGCGCGAGGAGTTCTACGTCAACCCGACCGGCCGGTTCGTCATCGGCGGCCCGGTGGGCGACACCGGCCTGACCGGCCGCAAGATCATTGTCGACACCTATGGCGGGTTCGCACGGCACGGTGGCGGCGCCTTCTCCGGCAAGGACCCGTCGAAGGTCGACCGCTCGGCGGCGTACGCGGCCCGCTACGTGGCCAAGAACCTCGTGGCGGCGGGCCTGGCCGACCGGGCCGAGGTCCAGGTGGCCTACGCGATCGGCGTCGCCCGCCCGATGTCGCTGCTGATCGAGACGTTCGGCACCGAGAAGATCGCGCCCGCCCGGATCGTCGCGCTCGTCAACGAGCACTTCGACCTGCGACCGGGGGCAATCGTTCGCGACCTGGACCTGCGCCGCCCGATCTACCGCGCGACCGCGGCCTACGGGCACTTCGGCCGGACCTCCGGCGAGGGGTTCACCTGGGAGCGGACCGACAAGGCCGCCGCCCTGAAGGCGGCGGCCGGCCTTTAGGGCCCGGCCGCTCGAGCACGCGACGCCCGTCCCGCGACCCGCGGGGCGGGCGTCCTTGGTATTCAGGGCCAGCGCCCATATCGCGTGGCGCGGTCGGCTGAAGGCGGCCCGGCGCCATCGAGCTGGTTACCGATGGTGCCATTGATGCCAGAAATTTGTGGCCCGTCTCAATTTCTGGCTGGCTAATTTGGAGAGACCGGCATTGTTCCCGGTCAGTGCCCGTGTAATTCTCACGGGTAAGTGATCAGCATCCCTGATTGTTTCGCTCGGCGCGCAGGTCGCGGGCATCTTCCAGAGATGGGAGTGATGCCTGAAACGTGATGAAAAAGAGTCTTTAGCAGTTGCGTTCCCGGGTTCATGATAACGATACGTCTGGCGAAACACCCGGGCAGGCAGCTGATGCAAAAGCTCGATGCAGCGTAATGCAAGGCAGTCAATGAGGCACCGTTTCCCCGCGAGCGCGTGTCATATGAGCACGCCTCCGGGTGATCACCCTCGTCCCGTGAGGCTGCCCCGGACCATTTCGAATCGTCTTCCTGAGGTAGCCACGAGAAGGCAGTCAATGATGCACAGATCCTCGCGCCGAAGATGGCGGCTAGCGGTCGCGTTCGCCTCGGTCCTCGCGGTCGGCGGCGTGCTGGCCGGATGCAGCTCCAGCTCAAGTTCAGGCCCAAGCTCCGGCCCCAGCCCTAGCTCAGTAACGAACCCGTCGCCGTCGTCAAGCAGCAGCGCCGCCACGGTGAGCAGCTCCGCCTGCGGCACCAGCCCAGGCGTCCAGGCGACCGGGACGCCGATCATCTTGGGCGGCATCGACACCAAGCAGCCGGGCACCGACTTCGGCGACATCGAGAACATGACCGCCGCCTACTTCGACTGCGTCAACGCCAACGGCGGCGTCAAGGGGCACCCGATCAAGTACTACCCGCTGACCGAGCAGACCAGCCCCTCGCAGATCGCCGCGGAGGCCAGGGAGCTCGTGACGAGCGACCACGTGATGGGCATCGTCGGCAGCAGCTCCATCATCGAGTGCTCCGTCGACGCGGCCTACTGGAAGTCCCAGGGCTTTTCCATGCTCGGCGCGGGCATTGACCCGGAGTGCTGGTCGACGCCCAACAGCGCGTCCGTCAACATGGGCCCGCGCTACAGCTCCGACGGCGCGGTCCAGTACGTGCTGTCGAAGGGCGCGACCAAGATCGCCTTCGACCAGTCGAACGTCCCGGGCACGACCTACATCGCGGGCGGCCCCAACGCCATCGCCGCCGCGGCGCACGCGCCGATCCAGGACTTCACCGAGAACGTGCCGATCACTAGCGCTGACGGCATCGCCATCAAGCTGGTCGACGCGGCTGGCCCGTCCGGGGCGGTCGTGCTCAACTTCACGCCGCCGGAGGCCCTGATCATCTTGCAGGCGGCACAGAAGCTCAACCTGGAGGACCGGGTCAAGTACTGGGCCTGCTCCACCCCGTGCAACACCGACTTCCTGGCCAAGTCGCTCGGGCCGAAGTGGAACGACAAGCTCTTCGTCAACGCGGAGCTGACGCCTCTCGACCAGGACAGCGGCGCGACCGCGCAGCTGTACAAGGCGATCCTGGCGCAGTATGGCAGCGCCGTCACCGGGGGCGTCGGCAGCTTCAGCCAGATGGGCTTCGTGAACGGCGAGATCGCGGTCCACGCGCTGGAGTCCATCACCGGCGCCTACACCGTTGCCAGCGTGAACGCCGCGTTCAAGGCCGTGTCGGCCTTCAACACCGGCATGCTCTGCCAGGCCTTCACCTACGGCAGCTACTCCGAGCACATCCCGAACAACGAGGACTACACCGTGACCCCGGACAACGGCATCTTCGTCCAGGCGCAGGGCTGCACGGACATCTCCAACTCCGACCCGCAGATCGCGGCCTACCGGAAGCTCGCTGGCACCGCCCCGGCGGTCCCGACATCCTGAGCGTCCTCAGGCAGGCAACCTCACAACTAGGCAAGGGATACATCGGTCAATGCCGAGCTGGTCTGAGTTCCAGCCCTTCATCGTCAGCGGTCTGGCCCTGGGCGGGGTGTACGCCCTGTCCGGGGTAGGACTGGTCGTCCTTTACCGTGCGACGGGCGTGCTCTACCTGGCGTTCGGCGCGGTCGGGGCGACGGGGGCCTTCATCGCCTGGCAGGTCCAGCAGCAGCCAGGAGGCTGGCCAGGCTGGCTGTCGTGGATCGTGTGCATCCTGTTCGGCGGCGTGGTCGCGCTTGGCTACGGGGTGGTCTTCGGGCCGGCGCTGGCCGGGCGCGGCCCGCTCATCCAGGCGGTGGCCACGCTGGGCCTGGCGCTCGTGCTGTTCGGCGCGATCGACCTGCTGTGGCCCACCTCCGCCGGGCAGTCACGGTCGATCACGTTCCCCACCGACGGCAGCGGGTTCGCCGTCGCCCAGGTGCAAGTCGACTGGACGCAGGTCATCGCCCTCGGGGTCGGCGTCGTCATCACGGTCGGCACCGGTGCCTTCCTGCGCGTGTCCAGGCTCGGGACGGCGATGCGGGCGATGGCCAACGACCGGGAGATCACCGGCACGCTGGGCGTGCCGGTGCGCCGGGTGGAGGCCGCGGCGTGGTTCGGCTGCGGCATCCTTTCCGGCCTGGCCGGCCTCCTGCTCGCGGACCTGTCCGCGCTGGACGACACCACGCTGGTCTTCACGGTCGTCATCTCGTCACTGGCCGCCGCGCTGATCGGGCGGCTGCGCTCGATCATGGTGACGTTCGTGGCGGCGCTCGTCATCGGCCTGGTGCACGACCTCATCACCCCGATCACGCAGATCGTCAGCTACCAGGACATGACCCCGTTCGTGCTGGCGGCCATCGGCCTGCTCGTGGCTTCGCGCGGCCAGGTGACCAGCCGGTCGAGGGAGGAAGGGTAAGTGGCGCGCGCCCGTGTCCCCGCCACGGCCCGGCGGGTGCCCGCGCCGGGCCGGCGCCTGATCACCCGCGCGGCCATCATCACCGTGCTGGTGCTGCTGGCCATCTTCGCCCTGCCGCCGGTGATGAACGGGTACTACACCGACACGATGACGCAGGTCGCCATCTACTCGATCGTGACCCTGGGGCTGGGGCTGCTCGTCGGCCGGGTCGGGCTGTTCTCCCTCGGCCAGGTCGCGGTGCTCACCATCGGCGCCTGGGCTGGGGCGCGGCTGCTGTTCGCGACCTCCCAGCCGTACCTGCTGGTGCTCCTGGAGGCGGGCCTGGCCACGATGCTCATCGGCACCCTCATCACGTTGCCCGCGCTCCGGTTGCGCGGCCTGTACCTCGCGCTGATCACGCTGATGCTGGCCGGTGCCGTGACGGTCGTCCTGGCGACCATCAACTTCCCCAACGGCGGCGGGGGCTTCAGCGGGTACAACGGCAGCCTCCTGCACATCCCGCAGATCAGGCGGCCGTCGCTGGCGGGCACCGATCCCGCCTACTACCGGTACTGCGTGATCATCGCGATCGTCACGTTCCTGCTCGTGCTCGCGCACCTGCGCTCCCGGCCCGGCCGGGCGTGGGCGGCCATCAGGCAAAGCGAGCCCGCCGCCCTGGCGGCCGGGATCAACACGACGTTCTACAAGCTGTGGGCGCTGGCCCTCGCGTCCTTCGTCACCGGCGTGGCCGGCGCCCTCCTCGCCGGAGCAGATCGTGAGCTGTTCTCGATCGACTTCCCCATCCAGAACTCGGTCGAGCTCCTCGCCGTGGTGCTGATGGGCGGCGTCTTCAGCCTCTGGGGCGCGGTGGTGGCCGCTTTCCTGCTTGAGTTCCTCCCGGCGCTGTTGCAGGACTGGGGGGTGCCCAACGACTGGCTGATCATCATCTTCGGCCTGGGCGTGCTGCAGGTCCTCGTCACCGCGCCGCGTGGCCTGGCCGATCAGTTCCCCAAGGACATGAGGCGGCTAGGCAGGCTGATCTGGCACCTGATACGCCGCCAGGCGGTCCCGGGCATCGTCGGCCAGCCGGGCACCTCCCACGGGCCATCGGCGACCGCTGGCCCTGCCACTCCCACGACGGAGGCGGCCCAGCGTGATTGAGGTATCGAACCTGACCGTCCGGTACGGAGGCGTCACCTCGCTGGATGAGCTGACCGTGACCTTCGAGGCCGGCATCAGCGGGCTCATCGGCCCGAACGGCGCGGGCAAGACGACGCTCTTCAACGTGCTGTCCGGCTTCATCCGCCCGGCGTCCGGGTCGGTGCGCGCGTTCGGCGACGACGTGCTGAGGATGCCGCACTACCGGCGGGCGCGCTGGGGCATGCGCAGGACCTTCCAGACCGAGCAGGCGATCGCTGACCTGACCGTCCGCGACAACGTGGCGATGATCACCTCGCCCTTGCGCGGCGCGCCGCGCCGGGAGGACGTGCTCGCAGCGATCGACTTCGTCGGCCTGGGCGCGCCGCCGGCCGCGAAGGTCGGCTCGCTGTCGGCGGGCCAGCGCCGCCTGGTCGAGGTCGCCCGCGCGGTGGCGGGCAAGCCCAGGCTCATCCTGCTCGATGAGCCGGCCGCCGGGCTGCCCGACGCGGAGACCGCCCACCTCACCTCCGTCATCCGGGCGATTCCCGGTTACACCGGCGCGCTGACGATCCTGGTGGACCATGACATGTCGCTGGTGTCGGCGGTCTGCGGGACGACGGCGGTGCTGGACTTCGGCCGGCTGATCGCCGCTGGCCCGACCGCCTCGGTCCTGCGCGACTCCCGCGTGACGCGAGCCTACCTAGGGACGGCCGACATTTGAGCGAGCGGAAGGGGCGCGGTGGCGCCTGGGCTGAGGAGCGACGAGGGGCGAGGAGCGAGGAGGGAAGGCGCCGCCTGTGCGGCGCCCCGAGGCGAGCGGGGAGCACGCCATGAGCGAATTGGAGCTGAGTGGCATCACCGTCGAGCGTGGCGGCAGGCCGGTCGTCAGGGACGTGTCGATCAGCGTCCCTGCGGGTGAGGTCACCGCCCTGCTCGGGCCGAACGGCGCGGGCAAGTCCTCCCTCGTGCTCGCGGTCGGCGGCGTGCTGAGGCCGCGTCCCGGCTCGGTCAGGCTTGACGGGGCCGAGCTCGCGGGCAGGCGGCCGGAGAAGATCCGCTCCGCCGGAGTCGCGATCGTGCCTGAAGGCCGCCGCTTGCTGCCTGACCTGACCGTGGATGACAACATCAGGGTCGCCACCTACGCCCTGTCCAGGCAGGCCGCGGCGCAGGGGCGTGACCGGGCACTTGAGCTGTTCCCCAGCCTCAGGGAGCGGCTGGCCATCCCGGCGCGGCTGCTGTCCGGGGGTGAGCAGCAGATGGTCGTGCTCGCCCAGGCCCTGGTGTCGCGACCGCAGTTCATCGTGATCGACGAGCTGTCGCTCGGCCTGGCACCGGTAGTGGTCAGCCGCCTGATCCCGGTGATCCGTGCCATCACCGCCTCAGGTACCGGGGTGCTCCTCATCGAGCAGTTCGCCACCCTGGCGCTGTCACTGGCGACCGGTGCCCATGTCATGGAAGGCGGAGTGATCCGCTACTCGGGCACCGCCGCCGAGCTGCGTACCCGGCCGGACCTGCTGCACTCGGCCTACCTGCTGCGCGGCACCGCGGCCGCTGGCATCCCCGACGACGTCCCGGCGGGAGGCGACCAGGCGGGCTAGGCTCGCTGGCCGCAGGAGACGGCGTTGTGCTCGCCACCTGAACGTATTCCTTGCATTGTGGTCCACTCATGGGATGGGCCAGGGGTAGCGTGCGAACGGTGACGGATCCGGAGCCTGACTTCGTGCCAGCAAGAGGCAGCGACCCGGCGGGCTCGCGCGACGGCGAGGTCCAGCGACTCCGCCGCCTGTTCCTGTTCTTCGCGGCCACCCAGTGTCGCGGCCGCTCCCTTGTCTACGAGACGCTGAGCGAGGGGGTGGCGGGCGACAGCGGCCTGCTCGACCTGCTGATGTCCACGCCCGTGCAGCAGCGGCGCCCCAGCTTGCTGTTCGCGGCGGTCAACCTGCTCCTCGCGGCTGCGCCCGCTGCCGCGCTCGCCGCTTACTACCCGGTCCACGGCGGCCGGCGGCCGGTCGACGACCAGCTCCTGCCCGCCTTCGCCGCGTTCTGCGGTGAGCACCGCGACGCGCTCGGCCAGCTGCTGCGCGACTCCTCAACCCAGACCAACGAGATCCGCCGTTGCGTCGCCCTTCGCCTCGGCCTCGACCGCGTCCACGCGCGCTGGCCCGGGCCACTGGCCCTGGTCGAGGTCGGCGCGAGCGCGGGCCTGAACCTGCTGGTAGACCGTTACCGCTATCGCGTCGCCGGGGCCGAGACGTCCCCGGCAACCGCCTCGCCTGTGCTGATCAGCTGCCAGGTCGTGGGGGGCACGCAGGCTATGCAGGTGCTTGGGCCCGTACCTGAGATCACCAGCAGGCTCGGCATCGACCAGCGCCCGGTGGACCTGGCCGATCCCGCTGCCCAGGCCTGGCTTGAGGCATTCGTCTGGCCCGAGCAGGCCGATGACCTCGCCGCCTTGCGAGCCGCGGTCCGGCTGGCCGTCTCGCAGGAGGCAGTCACCGTGACCACAGGCGAGGCGACCGCCGACACTGCCCGCCTGATCGGTGAGCTGCCTGGCCGCGAGCCGGTGGTGGTCTTCACCGCATCCCTGCTCAGCTATCTCGACGCCGCGGCCAGGACGGCTTTCGCCCGCCAGCTCGAGGAGGCCGCCGGGCGCAGGCCGCTGGCGTGGGTCTTCGCTGAGGCCCCTGGTCTCCTCGCCACCACCGACCCCGGCCTGGCCGCGCTGGCCGGCCCGGTGGCCCGGCGCAACTCCCTGTGCCTCATCGGGACAAGCCTTCGAGGCTCCCGGGGCCGTGACGACACGCGCCTGGCCCTCGCCGATCCGTACCTGCGCTGGCTCGCCCCCGCCAGGGACGACGGCGACACCTTCCAGTGGCTGGCGGCAGATGCCGCGTCCCGCCCCGCAGTGGTGTGAAGCCGTCGGCTCAGCGTTCGTTCGAGCCCTCCGTCTGCAGGTCCGTCCGGCTAACGAACCCAGACCTTGATCCCAGCCCCGAGCCCGGCAATCGAGCTCGCCTGGCGTAGCGCAGTAGCTAGCCACAACACCTGCCACACCCGGCGAAAATGGCCCGCTAGCGGTTATGTGAGCACTTGACGTATAGACATGAGGTATACACTCAGTATATAGTCATGGTGAGCGCGGTTCAATGGCCCTCCAGCCGCGCCGTTACGGCTCGTTGCGCGGCCGCCGGCCCGGGCGGCTGCGCTGAGAGGACGCTGGCGCGATGAAGGAAGCGGGAAACGAGACTCATCCGCAGGTATCCGCGGCACTCGGGCCGCCCCCGCCCGCCGGGCTCTCCGGCGGAGCCGAGGGTAACGGTCGGCTGACCGCAACGACGGGCCTGGTCCTGCTCGTCTTGCTGGTCGCGGAGTGCTGCACGATCTTGCAGATAGGTCGCCTGATCACCTTGCATGTCTTCCTGGGCATGCTGCTCCTCGGCCCGGTCGCCCTCAAGGCGGGGTCGGTTCTCTACCGCTTCACCCGCTACTACACGGGGAGCCAGCCGTACCGGCACAGGGGGCCGCCCGCACTGCCGCTACGGCTGCTTGGGCCGGTCGTCATGGTCCTCACGGCGTGTGTCTTCGGCTCCGGCATCATGGTCGCCGTTACCGGTCCGAGCTACGGGCCGCCCGGCGGGTGGCTTATGGTGCACCGGCTCTCTTTCTTCGCGTGGATCGTGTTCATCGTCGTCCACGTGATCGCGCACCTGCCGCGGGTGGTAACGCTGCTCGTCGCTGAGGCGCGGGGCGGGACGATCGCGCGGGGCGCGGCGAGCGGGCACGCGGGCGCAGGGAACCACGCTCGCCGGGTGATGGAGGTCCTCGGGGGCCGCGGCGCCCGGCTGGCCCTGCTGACCGCCTCGCTCGTCGCCGGCCTGGTGATCGCCCTGCTCACCGTCCATCTCGCGGGCCAGTGGCAGTGAGCGTTCTTCGCCTGCCTGAATGATGTCAGGGCACCGTGGTTTGCGGCGTGTAGACGAGGACCAGCACGCCGCTGGCGAAGCGCCTGACGTCCGCGAGGGATAGCCCCCCAGCGCCGTGGATCTCCTCGAACAGGGCTGCAGCGAGATGAGCGCAATCAGCGGTGCTCGTCGTTTGAGGCTCCGATGGCGTTTCCGGCGAGCAGGTTCGAGGTGAACCTGGATATGTCATGGGCGAGTCCGGCGTGGGCACGCTTGTGGGGAGTTTCCGTGGTTGCCACTTGGAGGACGGTGGTGAGTGTTTCCTCGGCTAGGGCAGAAGAGTCGGTGATTCCCCAGCCGTGTCCCTCGGAGATGAGGTGGTCACGGGTGATGGCGGCGTGGCGGTACTCGCCCCCTATGGCGAGGGCGACCTCGCCGTCGTTGGGCAGGTGGGCTTGCGGAACGACGTCGTAGGCCGGGCTGAGGGTCATGGAGCCGTCGGGGTGGTGGAGCAGGGAGATGTTCTTGGCGTGCATGTCGAGGTTGCCGACGGCGACGGAGATCACCATGAGCTTGAACAGGCGTTCGAGTGACTCGGTGTCGCCGATGGCGGAGAACACACGGGCGATGCGCTGGAGGCTGACCTTGCTGCCGTACTTCTGGTATTTCTGGTTGCCCGCCGCGCCAAGTGCCTGGTTGAAGTCCTCTTGGTGGATGCGGCCTTCGGGGGCGTCGGGGGAGCGGTCGTAGCGTTCGATGACCACGGCGGGGACTCCGGAGAACTTCTCGATCCAGGTCGGGAAGGAGGTGAGCCCGGCGACCCGGGCGAAGCGCGCTCCGTATTCCTCGTCGTAGATCGTGGTGGGGTAGTCCCGTGACTCGGGCTTGAGGATATGGGTGGATGGCCAGCCGTCGATTACCCGGTTCCACCCGGTTTCGGTCCGGGCGAGGACGATCTTGTCCTGGACCCCGGCCAGGGAGGTTTTGCCGCCAGAGGGCTTATTTCCCAGCGGGTTATCTTGGACGTGCTCCAGCATGTCCGCGACACTGGCAGTGGAAAGCGGCTCTAGCGCGGGCTGCTTCGGCTCGCCGGGGACATCGGGGTCCCAGATCTGGAGGGCGCCGGCTACGTCGCGGCCGTATGCGCGCAGCAGGCCGGTGACGTCCTGCTCGATGAGCCCGGCCTGCTGGCGAGACGGGTGAGCATCCGGCCCTCGGGGAGCAGTTCGCGGAAGAAGTTCTGTCGGCGGTCCTTGCGCGACCGTACGGCCACTACGGTGAGGGGGATCGCCACCGACAAGATGGGGCTGTCGATGCCGAACCGGGCGACGGCGGCCGCAGCCGGCGTGAGGTCAAAGCTCCGCCACGTCCCGCTGAGGGTCCCCACCCGGGTCCCGTACAGTTCGACAATCAGGTCAGCCATGTTCGCCTTGCTGCGGTGTGATGGTCGCTGTCAGCTCCATGCCGGTCTCGCGCATGGCGGCGAAGAGCCGGTCCATGGCAATTGACGGCTTTCCGGCCTCAAGCTCCCAGATGTATCTCTGCGTGGTGCCCAGCCGCCTGGCGAGGTCGCGTTGGCTCAGCCCTGCTAGCAGCCGGGCCTGCTGCAGGATGCGACCCAGCGACTCGGGACTGGTGACCTTGCCTGTGTGCACCATCAATGCCTCCGACTACGATATTGGAGCCATGCTAGTTGACTACATTATCGGAGTCAATAAGTATGACGTGGATATCCACGTCAGACGGTGCGGGATCCGCAGGACGCTGCGGTCGTTGTCGTCGCTCGCGAGGGGGTCCTCCATGGCGCAATCCTGGGCCTGGGCCGACGAGATCACTATCGCGATCGCCCGGGTGCAGGCCCTCCCAGTGGGGCGACACTACCCGGGACCGTGGAGCCTCGCCCGCCGGCACGACAGCCGGCCACCCCGCCACGACCCGGCTGCGAAAATCAGCCCTAGCCAACACCTCAGGCGGCGGTTGGCTACTGGGAGCAGCGGGGCATCGACCCCGGGCAGGACACCCGTTCCGCCACAAGTTCCACGACCAGCGGAACCAGCAAGCCGATAGCCTGACCGCCCGTTCTGCTGGCTGCCCGCGCGGTGGCTAAAGCTGGTACTGCGTGTACTTGGGCAGGCCGAACTTAGCCGCGACCGGCTTCCACGCTTGCGCGAATTCCGCCTTGCCCGAGGACGCCGGGTTCTCGTAGGCGTTGCTGGCCTGGTAGTGCGGATCGGAAGTGACCGACTTGGGGTGGCACCCGCCCAGCTCGTCCTGCGCCCAGGCCTGGAAGTCGCTGTCGACCTTGACGGAGGCCTGCCAGCCGCTGGTCAGGTCCTGCAGCATTGTCGCGGGGAGCGCGGACCGGTCGGGCAGGACGGCGAGCTTGGCCAGCAGGCTACGCCGGTTCGCGGCGGACGCGCCGAAGGCGTCCCTGGAGGCGCGCAGCGACTTACAGGCCAAGACGTTGCCCAGGGCCGCATTCACCTCAGCGCGGTACTTGCCGCTCTGCGACAGCAGGTTGTTCAGCGCGGCCGCGGCGGTCTTCTCCTGCGTGGCGGTCGTGCCCTGCGCCGAGGAGGCCGCGCCTCCGGCGCCCTGGGTGCTGCCCGTCGCGGCGGTCGGACCTGACGACCCGGAAGACCCGTTCGCCAGGACGAGCGCGACGACCGCGATGACCGCTGCCGCCCCGATCGCGAGCGCCGGGATCAGCGGGCCGCGGGACCTCAGCGCGCCGAGCATCCCCGGGCGCCTGCCGTCGCCGGGGTCCGGGTACTGGCCGGGACCGTATGGCGCGGCACCAAGCGGCTCTGTCCCGTACCGGGGGTCGTACTGCTGAGTGCCGGCGTACGGCATGGACTGCGGGCCGCCGGCCGGCGGACCCTGGTAGCCGCCGGCGCCGAACGCCGCCGTCCCGTCGGCGTACTGCTGGGGGCCACCATAGGGCTGGCCAGGGTACTGCTGCCCGGGGCCGGCCTGCGGGCCGCCCGGGTCCTGCGGGCCGGCCCACTGCTGGGGGGAGGCGCCATAAGGTGGCGCGCCCGCGTAAGTGGGGGCGGCCGTGTAGCCCTGGTCAGGACCGTAGCCCTGGTCAGGACCGTAGCCCTGGCCGGGACCATACCCCTGGTCAGGGCCATAGCCCGGACCGGGACCCGGCCCGTACCCTTGGTCAGCGCCGTAGCCAGGGCCCGCGCTGTAGCCCTGAGCGTCGTACTGGGTGGCCTGCGGGGACCTCGGTGGCGGGGTCACACGGGGCAGCGTGACCGACGGGCTGTCCTGCGATGGCCTTCTGGGCTTGCCGTACCACGACGCCCACGGGTCGTCCGCCTGGTCGGGGTTGATCGGGGGCTGGTGGATCTCCGGCGGCGGCGCGGGCCACGCCTGTCTCGATGCCGGGGCCGGGGGCGGCGGGCTACCCGCCGGGCCAAGAGTCGTCATCGTGGGCATGGCCGAGCCGCCGTCGGCACCGGTCGCGTACGGCTGCCCACAGATGTCGCAGAACTGTGCCCCCGGCTGCACGGGATGACCGCACGCCGGACTCCAGGAATTACCCAAACCGACCACAGACTCCCTTTCAAGTCCCCAGCAGGCTAGTGCAGATGACGGCGCTCGCCAACCGGAACGGCCACTTCTTTGCGGTTTTCCACGATCGCGCGGCAGGTCGTCCAAGGTCAGTGAGCCACATGAACTGCCCGGCGCGGCCAGTCCCCTCAGGCAAGGCCGGAGAGACTTCGTGACCAACCCGGTAGTGTGGGCGATTATGGACTTGGATGGGCGGGGACGAGCCCGGACGCCCGTGGTGACCATGCTGCGCACGGCTGGTGGCATCATCGTGCTCGCCGTGGCGCTGGGCATCGTCTACCTGGCCTTGCGCGGTCCGTCGCCGGGACATCGGTCGGCCGGCAGCGCGGCTGGTCCGGCCCTGTCGGGCAGCCTGGCAGGCGCGGGAACCTCCTCGCCGGCTGCTGCCACGCCCGCGACCCGCGGCACGTCGCCTGCCGTGACCCATCCGGCGCGGTCGGCCTCGCCCGCGTCGGCCGCCAGCCCGCTCGGCCCGTCGGCGCAGTCCTACCTGAACAGCAGGGACGGAACGGTCCGGGTGGCGGTCTACGACCTCACGACCGGTCGGCAGTGGTCGCTCGGCGGCGGTGCGGCGCAGGCGGAGGCGAGCATCGTGAAGGTCGACATCCTGGAGGCGTTGCTGTCGCAGCGGCCGGGGGGACTGACGGCTGACGACCAGTCGCTGGCCCAGCAGATGATCGAGGACAGCGACAACGACGCGGCCACCAGCCTGTGGGACCTGGTGGGCGGCAGCACAGGCATTGGCGCCTACGACACCCAGGCGGGGCTAACGCAGACCACTCCCTCGCTGTGCGTGGTGTGCTCTGGCTTCCCCTGGCCAGGGTGGGGACTGACCACGACCACCCCACAGGACCAGATCGCCCTGCTGCGGCGGCTCGTCGGGCCGGGCGGGCCGCTGACGACCAGCGAGCGGCAGTACGCGCTGTCGCTCATGGAGAACGTCACGCAAGACCAGCGTTGGGGCGTGACAAGCGGCGTCCCGGCCGGGGTGACCGTGGCGCTGAAGAACGGCTGGCTCCCGCTGGACAGCGCCAACGACAACTGGCAGGTCAACAGCATCGGCTGGGTCCACGGCGACGGCCGGGACTACCTGCTGGCGATGCTCAGCACGGGCAACCCAAGCGAGCAGTACGGCATCGACACGCTCAACTCACTCGGGGCCATGGTGTGGCAGGGCCTTGGCCGGTAAGTTCCGCGCCGTCGCGCGCCTAGATCTCGCCCTGGTCGCTAGATCTCGCCCTGGTCGTAGGTGGGCAGGCCGTACTTCCTGGCGATCGGGTTCCACAGCGAGACGAAGGCCGTCTTGTCCGAGGTCGCCTGCTGATTCGGTGAGTCGGCTGCCTGGTAGCTGGGGTTGGTGTAGTCCTGGCTGGCGCAGCCCTGAGTGTCCTCGTCGTTGGACCACTGAGCGTAATCCTGGTCCACCTGCTGCGAGGCCTGCCACGCGCCGGTCAGGTCCGACAGCATCGCGGCGGGCAGTGACTGAGCGCCGGGCAGGCTCGACAGCTGGGTGATCAGGCTTTGCCTGGACGACGCCGCCTGCTCGAAGGTCTGCTGGTCCTGGCCGAGCAGCGGTCCGCAGCCGGACACGTCGTTGTAGGCCTGCGTGATGGCGCTGCGGTCGGAGACGCTCTGCGTCAGCAGCCGCGACAGGGCGCTCGCCGCTTGCTGCTCGGCCGCGGCCTTCGATGAGGCGGGCGTGGCCACCGGCGTGGCCGGCCCGGCCGGCGTAGCCGCGGGTGACGCTGGCCCGGTGCTGGCCGGGGCCTGGTCGCTGGGCCGTGACGCGGTCGGCAGCTGCGATGAGTCCGCGACATTGTTGGCCGTCGACGGCGAGTGGCTGAACGGGTGCGCGACCAGGATGTAGCCGCCCGCGCCCCCGCCGAGCAGGGCGGCGGCGAGGACGATCCCGGCGACGACCGGCCACCGCGGCTGGCGGCCGCCGGACGGCGCCGGGCCGCCCGCCGATGCGCCGGCCAGAACCGGCCCTGGGCCAGCCGGGTACGCCCCGGCCTGCCCGTAGCCCTGCTGCGCGAAGCCTTGCTGCTGGTATGAGGGGCCGGGGTAGTCGGGCGCAGGGTATCCCGGCTGCTGCCAGGGCTGCGCAGGGTCGGGCTGTGCAGGCTGGGGCTGTGCAGGCTCCGGTGGCGAAGGCCACGGCTGCGAAGGCTCGGGCTGCGCAGGCTGGGGCTGCGAAGGCTCCGGTTGTGAAGGCCAGGCGTTGTCAGGGACCCACACCTGCCCGGGCTCCCAGGCCTGTGCCGCGGGCACGGCCCTGGGCCGGACCGTTACCGTCTCGGTCGGCGAGTCGCCGGGCATGGGCTGCCCGCAGATCGTGCAAAAGCGCTTACCTGGCTGCAGCGGATGGCCGCAGGGCGCCAGTGAGCTTCCATGTGCGCCGCTGTTTCCTGGCAGGTCGCCGTTTCCTGGCAGACCACCGTTTCCTGGCAGACCGCTTCCAGGCGTGTTGTTCCCGCTCATATTCATTAACCCCCCCCAGGTTAGGTTACTCGTGCGCTATCCGCCCGCCAAGGAAGAGCGCACGATTTTCTGTGATTTTACGGTGAGACCGTATACATGGGGCAAGTGTCACTGAGACAATCTGCGTGGATCGCAGTTAAGAACGTCACGATGCGTTTGATTTCGTCGGACTGGGGTGCATGCGGATGGAAACGCGGATCGTCTCGCGTCGTGGCGTGCTTGGCATGGCGGTCGCCGGGCTGACTACCGCTGGCCTGGCGGGCACCGGCCTGGTGGATGCCCCGGCCGCGCGAGCGGCGCAGGTCGCCGGCACCACCCGGGCCCGGCCGGCCGCCAGCCCTTCTGGCGTGCGCGCGCCGCACGCCTACCTGGGCGACGCGGCCACCGGAGCGGACATCTGGTCACGGTCCTCCAACGTCAGCGTGCCGATGGGGTCTATCGCCAAGGTCATGACCGCCTACGTGGTCATCAAGGCGAACACGCCGAACCGGGTGGTCAGCGTCCCGCGGGGCATCCTCGGCTACGACGAGGCCTACGGCGCGAGCACCGCCGGGCTTGTCCCGGGGGAGAGGCTGACGACCAGGGACCTGCTCATCGCGATGATGCTGCCGTCCGGGTGCGATGCCGCCTACACCCTGGCCGGTGCCTACGGGCCGGGGCTGTCGGCGTTCATCGCGAAGATGAACGCCGCGGCCAGGGCGCTGGGGCTGAGCCACACGCACTTCAATGACTTCAGCGGGCTGCCGGTCGGCGGCGAGTACACGACGTACTCCAGCGCGGGCAACCTGGTCAGCCTGGGCAGGGCTGCGCTGAGGCTGACGCTGTTTCGCCAGGTCATCGCCATGCGCAGCTTCCGCCTAGCCGCCGGGAGCGGCCATCACGCGCATACCTGGGACAACATCAATCCGCTGCTCGGCCGGTACTCGGGCGCGACCGGCATCAAGACGGGCTACACCGCGGCGGCGGGGGACTGCCTGCTGTTCTCGGCCACGCGCGGCAAGAAGTCCCTGATCGGGGCGGCACTGCACAGCTCAAGCTCGATCAGCGGGCTGGGCGTGGCGGCCAGCGACGCGGAGACGATGCTCAACTGGGGCTTCGCGCACTACCGCTGACCGCCCAGGTAGCTGGCCGCCAGCAGGGCGCGGTCGCGGGCCAGGTCGCCCGCGGCGCCGCTCGCGATGAGCTGGCCGTGGGACAAGATGTAGCCCCGGTGAGCGATCTTGAGCGCGAGGTGGACATGCTGCTCGACAAGGAGCACGCCGATCCCCTTGCTGGCGGCCAGGCCCGAGACGATGGGCAGCAGTCGCTCCACGATGACCGGCGCGAGGCCGAGGCTCATCTCGTCGAGCATGAGCACCTGCGGCTCGCGGGTGATGGCGCGGGCGAGGGCGAGCATCTGCTGCTCGCCGCCGGACAGCAGGCCGGCCCGCCGGCCACGCAGGTCGGCCAGCGCCGGGAAGTGCTCGAACGCGGCCTGCTGCTGGGCCGGGGTGGCCAGCCCGTCCAGCCGGAAGTGCTCGGCGACGGTCAGGCCGAAGAAAATGCCCCGGTCATGCGGCACGTGCGCGATGCCCTGGCGGGCGCGCTCGGTCGGGCTTGCTCCCGCGAGGTCCCGCCCCGCGAGCCTGATGCTGCCGCGGGTCACCTTGAGCAGGCCGGAGATGCCCCGCAGCGTCGTGGTCTTGCCCGCACCGTTCGGGCCAAGCAGCGCGACGACCTCGCCTGGGGCCACGGCCAGCGTCAGGCCGCGGACGACCGGCGCGTGGTCATAGGCGATGCTCACCTCGTCGAGCTCAAGCACGGGCGCCGCGCTCGGGGCGCTTGCCCGCCGACCAGACGGTGACGGCGCTGCCTCGGTCATCGGCTTACTCCTTACACGGGACTTTCGCCTTACGCGCGTCAATGCCAGACGCGAACATTGTGAGTCATAAGCCAAGGTCAAGGGAAGTCGGGACGGCGTCATTGGCATGGTCGCCAAGTTGCCAGGTATGTGCTTGTGCCCTGCTAACACTTGACGTGATTGTGACCTGCGCGGCTGGTAAGCCCGTTGACGCGCGGCCGGCGCGCGTCATTACTAAAAGAGTATTTCGAGCAGATCCAGTGGGCCAAGCTCGCCTCGCTCACCGAGGAGGAGGCACGTCAGTGGGCAGATACAGACCGGGCCGCAGATCGGCCATCGCGGGCATCGCGGCCCTCGGCGCCGTGGCCCTCGCAGCAGCGGGCTGCGGCTCAAGCAGCAGCGGCTCCAGCTCCCCCGGCTCGGCCGCGCCGACCAGCGTCGCGACGAGCAGCGGCATCACCGGCAACCAGAGCCACACCTCGGTCAGCAACTACCTGCAGTACGTCGGGGGCAAGGCCGGGCCCGCGAACAGCTCGCTGGCGCCGGTCCAGATCGGCTACGTCAACCAGCAGGGCGGCCCGACGGCGGTGGGCCTGCTGGCGACCAACGGCGCCGAGATGGCCGTCAGCTACATCAACAAGCAGCTCGGCGGGGTGGACGGCCACCCAGTAAAGCTCGTCACCTGCTTCATCGCCTCCGCCGAGGAGGAGGGCACCGGCTGCGCGCAGAAGTTCCTCGCCAACGCCAGCATCAAGGCGGTGGCGATGGGCGGCGTCGTCATCGGCGTCCAGTCCTTCTACGCCACGCTCGCAGGGAAGCTGCCGGTGATCGACGGCGTGGCCGCGCTACCGGACGACGGCACGCAGGCCAACAGCGTGGTCCTGTTCGGCGACGGCACGCACGTGCTCGGCCCGATGGGCACCTACGCCAGCACCGTCCTGCACGCCAGGAACGCCGTGGTGCTCTACCCGGACGACAGCGCGGACTCCCCGGGTGCCCTCGCGATCGAGGCGGGCCTCAAGGCGGCCGGCGTGACGGTGACGATGGGGCCGTACCCGCCCACCGCGACCGACCTGACGAGCGTGCTCGCGGCGACCGGCGCCGCGTCGGCGGACATGGTGATCCCGTACACCGACGCCGCTGGGTGCGTCGCCATCGCCAAGGCGCTGACCGCGGAGGGCATCACCGAGACCAAGAAGATCGTCTCCGCGCCGCTGCGCCTCAACGGCCAGGTCGCGGCGGGCCTCGGCGGGGACTTCCCCAAGTGGACCTACTCCATCGCCAGCTCCCTGTTCGGTGACACGACCGACCCCGGCATGCCCGCCTACGAGGCGGTCGCCGCCAGGTACACCACTGCCGCGGACGCCCCCGACCCCTGGGAGATCGTCGACTTCGGCCAGCTGCTCACCGTCGACAAGATCCTCAATGAGGTCGGCTACGCCAACCTCACCCCGTCGGCGATCTTGGCGGCAGGCAAGGCGTTCAAGGGCCCGCAAGCCCTCGGCGCGCCCTCACTTGACTGCGGCGAGTTCCCTTCCGCCCCCGGCATCTGCAATGACCAGGCCCAGTTCTTCGAGTACGAGGGCCACAACACGTGGGTCAAGGCGGCGGGCTGGCTCAAGCCCACGGCGTGACCCGACCCGTCGAGGAGTGGCCCCGGTGGAAAACGTCCTGCTCTTCATCCTGCTTGGCCTCGGCTCCGGCGCGCTCATCACCGGCATCGCCCTCGGCGTGGTCGTCAGCTACCGGGGGTCGGGGGTCATCAACCTGTCCACCGGCGCGATCGCCATGCTCGGCGGCTACGCCTTCTGGTCGCTGAGCTCAGGCAAGATCGCCGCGCTGCCGCTCGGGGTCGCGCTGGTCCTTGCCCTGCTGTTCGTCCTCGCCGTGGCCACGGTCACCGAGCTGGCCGTCTATCGCCCGCTGCGCAACTCCTCCCCGCTGGCCAAGCTCGTCGCCTCCCTCGGCGTGCTGCTGATCGCCCAGTCGTCCATGCTGCTCGCGTTCGGGATCACCGCGCAGCCGGCGCCCACCGTCTTGCCGCAGGCCCCCATCCACCTGCTCGGCTCGGTGATCACCGCCGACCGGTTCATCCTCACCGCGATCGTCCTCGCGGCCGCCGTGGTCCTGTGGGCCGTCTACACGTGGACCCGGTTCGGCCTGGCCACCAAGGCAGCCGCGGAAAACGAGGTGGGAGCGATGCTCGGCGGCCTCTCACCGAGCGCGATCTCGCTGGTCAACACCCTGATCGCCGCGCTGATAGCCGGAACGCTCGGGATCATGGCCTCGTCAATCACCCAGCTCGACCCGCAGACCCTGCCGCTGCAGGTCGTCCCGGCCCTGGCCGCCGCGCTGATCGCGGGCTTCACCTCCTTCAGCCTGGCCTGCGGCGCCGCCATCGGCATCGGCATCCTCGACTCGCTGCTCCAGTACGCCTCCGTCCAGTCCTGGTTCCCGCAGTCCGGCGGGGTCGCCCTGCCCGGCGTCACCGACCTGCTGTCGTTCCTGATCATCATCGGCGTGCTGTTCTGGCGCGGGGCGAAGCTCCCGCACCGGGGCGAGGTGCTTGAGCGGGGGCTGCCCGAGGCGCCCCGCCCGCAGCACCTGTGGCGCTCGGCCCTGATCTTCGGCGGCTCCGCGGCCATCTTGCTGGTCGTCTTCCCTTACGACTTTCGCAACGCGCTGATCAACACGCTGATCGGCATCCTCATGGCGCTGTCCCTCGTGGTGATCACCGGCTTCGTCGGGCAGATCTCAGTAGTCCAGCTCAGCCTGGCCGGCGCCGCCGGGTTCACCGTCTCGCACATGTTCACCAACTTCGGGATCACGTTCCCGCTGGCGGCCCTGGCCGGGATCGCGGTCGCCGTGCTCATCGGCGTCATCACCGCGATCTCGGCCATCCGGGTGCGCGGCGTCAGCCTCGCGGTCGTCACGCTGGCGGGCGCGGTCGCGATCGAGAACTTCGGCTTCCAGAACACCACCTGGGGCGGCGGCGGCACCGGCTCCCCGGTCCCCGACCCGAAGTGGCTGGGGCTTGACCTCGGGCCGAACGCCCCATTCCGCGGCCTTGACGGCGACATCCCCAGCCCCGTGTTCGGCTGGGTCGCCCTGGCCTGCTGCGTGCTGCTGTGCGTCGGCGTCGGCTACCTACGGCGCGGCCGGCTCGGCCAGCAGATGCTCGCCGTGCGGTCCAACGAGCGGGCCGCCGCGGCGGCGGCGGTTAACCCGCGGACGGTGAAGCTGCAGGCGTTCACCATCGCGGCGTTCATCGCCGGCGTGGCCGGCGTGCTGTACTCCTACAACTTCGGCTCGGTGAGCAGCGACCGGTTCGACGCGTTCACGGCGCTGTCCCTGATCGCGTTCGCCTACGCTGGCGGCATCACCCTGATCTCCGGCGCGGTGTTCGCCGGGCTGATCTCCGCCCAGGCGATGATCCCCTACGCGCTTGACAAGTGGTTCGGGCTGAACGGCAACTGGTTCCTGCTGTTCGGCGGGGTCATCCTCATCTTCACCCTGCTGCAGAACCCGGCCGGCGTGGCCGGGGACTTCTACCGGCGGCGGCACAAGCGCCCGCAGGCCGCCGCACCGCCCGCCAGGTCCGTGACGCAGCGCCCGGCCCGCGGGCCGCGTCCGGACTTCTCCGGCAGGAAGGCCGTGCTGGCGATAGCGAGCCTGTCGGTGTCCTTCGGTGGCGTCCGCGCCGTGCGTGACGTCTCGCTCCAGGTCCGCGACGGCGAGCTCGTCGGCCTCATCGGGCCCAACGGCGCAGGCAAGACGACGCTGGTCGACGCGATCACGGGGTTCGTGCCGTTCACCGGGAAGGTGGAGCTTGACGGGGCCGACGTCTCCCGGCTGCGTGCCCACGAGCGCGCCCGCCGGGGGCTGGCCCGCACCTGGCAGTCCACCGAGCTGTTCGACGACCTCGACGTGTCGGAGAACCTCGCCGTCGCCATGGCCCACGCGAGCCGGGCCGACGCGAGCTCCGGGGCCCTGCGGCTCGTGGGCCTTGACTGGGCCGCCGCGATCATGCCGGCCGGGCTGGCGGCTGGCCAGCGGAAGCTGGTCGGCGTCGCCCGCGCGCTTGCTGCCCGGCCACACCTGCTGTGCCTGGACGAGCCCGCCGCGGGGCTGGACACGGCCGAGTCGGCCGAGCTCGGGCAGACCCTGCGGGACCTGGCCGACCAGGGCCAGTCGATGCTGCTGATCGAGCACGACACGGGCCTGGTCATGTCGGTCTGCGACCGCGTCGTGGTGCTTGAGTTCGGGCAGGTCATCGCCGATGGGCCCCCCGAGGCGGTGCGGGCGGACCCACGGGTCATCGCCGCCTACCTCGGTGACTCCGCCGCGGCGCCTGCCACCGAGGCGGTCTCCGCGGACCAGGGCGATTCCTGAATTTCCGCGGCGGAACGGCCCGGGCCAGGCGGGCCAGCCCGGCTAATGCCCCCGGGGGCCGGACACCATTGCCATGATTCAGGCGGCCCCAAGCCTCTTGTGTGCCGATCGCATGGCCGCCTTCAGGCCGCCGTCAGGAACCTCCTGGTCGTCAGCCAGGCAGGGTCGCCAATTGGCGTGATTAGCGATCACTCGGTACCGTCGCTTGAGTGAGCAACCCCCGTGATGAGCGTCCTGACGACGGACCATACTACGGCGATGAGTATTCCCCGACTGAATCGAGGCCGGCGTTCGGCCAGCAGCTGCCCCCGTGGGAGTCCGCGGACCCTCCGGGGGGCAGGACTTCCGATGGCAGGCAGGATTTTCGTGACTCACAGGGGTCTGGTGACGCACGGGATTCCGGTGATCCGCCCGGCTTGGCGGGCCAGGCTGGCTTTGGCGGACGCCCTGAGCATGGCGGCCAGAATGGGTTTGGCGGGCAGCAGGGCCATGGCAGCCAGCCGCGCTACGGCGGGCAGCAAGGCCACGGGAGCCAGCCGCGCTACGGCGGCCAGGATGGTTACCGCGACCAGCAGGAATGGGGCCGCCAGCAGGGCTACCAAGGCCAGGGCGGCCAGGGTGGCCAGCCGGGGCACGGCAGCCGGCCCGGGTTCGGTGGTCAGTCTGGCTATGGCGGGCAGCCTGGTTACGGCGGGGAGCCTGGCTATGGCGGGCAGCCGGCGAACGGCGGCCAGCCAGGCTACCCTCAGCAGGGGCAGCCTCGCCGGCCTGATTCCGGGGCCGGCTTCCAGGGGCAGCCGGGGTACGGCAGCTATGCGACCAGCCGGGTCTACGGGGCGCCCCGCACCCCCCCGGGCGGTGGTGGTCCCGGTGGCCCCGGCGATGGCGGCAGCGACGGAACCGGGCCGCGGCGTGGCCGGGGACGTAACCGTGCCATCATCATCACGTCCGCGGCGGCTGCCGTGGTGGTCGCCGTCGCGGCGGTGGTGTTCATCGTCACGCGGCCCGGCGGCCCGGGCGCGCCCATCAAGGGCTTCGTGCCCACCGGGTCGACGCCCAGCCAGGACGCGCAGCAGATCACCACGGCGTTCCTGACGCAGTGGAGGGAAGGCAACTACGCCACGGCGGCGAGCTACACCGATGACTCTGCCGCTGCCCAGGCGGCGCTTGCCTCCTACGGCAAGTCCCTTGGCCTGACCAAGATGACCTCCAGCTACCAGAGCGACACGGCGGTCACCGCCAGCCCGAGCGCGTCGGCCGGCGCCAACCCGAGCGCGGCGGCGAGCGCCAGTGCCGCGGCGGCCACTCCGCATGAGTCGGTGAAGTTCTCCGTGAACGACACGGTGAGCGCTAAGTACCTCACCACGACCCTGCACTCCACCTGGGGCTATCACTCGACGCTGGTCGCCTACCAGGAGGTCGACTCCAAGGGCTGGTACATCAGCTGGCAGCCCGCCGTCCTCGCGCCGAACCTGACCGCGACCACCCACCTGGCCACGGTGACGGTCCCCCCCAAGGTCGGCCAGGTCACTGACGGTAACGGGCAGCTACTCAGCAGCTACAACGACCCGGGCCTGACCACGATCGCGCAGCTGCTCGGCCAGAACGCCCCGCCAGGGCAGGGCGGCAGCGCCGGCCTGGCCGTCGAGATCCAGAACGCCAAGGGCACCGCCGTGCCCTACAGCCAGGCGACGCTCATCAAGGAGAACGACATCCCGTCGCTGGCCACCACGATCAGCCCGCAGGCGGAGAGCGCGGCGCGAGCGGCCGTGACCACGCACAAGGCGAGCCAGATGGTGGCCATCCAGCCGTCCACTGGTGACATCCTCGCGATCGCCAACAACGATGGCTTCAATGACTTCGCGCTCACGTCCGACGTCGCGCCGGGCTCGACCATGAAGATCATCACCTCGACGTCGCTGTTCAACTCGGGGACGCTGACGGCGACCAGCCCCGTCACGTGCCCCAAGACCTTCACGGTCCAGGGCATCACCTACCACAACGACAACAACGAGACCCTGCCGGCCGGCACGCCGTTCTCCGACGACTTCGCGCAGTCCTGCAACAACGCGTTCACTACCCAGTACACGCACCTGACCGGCTCGAACTCGCTGGCCGCCACGGCCAAGACCTACTACGGCCTTGACGAGAAGTGGGGCATCGGCATCCCCGGCATCACGGCCAGCTACTTCAACGCCCCGCCGAGCGCGAGCGGGTCCGAGCTGGCCCAGGAGGCATTCGGCGAGGGCCAGCTGAGCGCGACACCGCTGGCGATGGCCTCGGTGGCCGCCACCGTCGACGAGGGCAGCTTCAAGCAGCCGATCCTGCTGCCCAACACCAAGCAGGTGACGGCGACGGCGCTGCCGGCCAGCACCGACGCCAACCTGAAGACGTTGATGCGGGCCGTCGTCAGCAGCGGCACCGCCGCCAACCTTGGCTTCGGCTCGACCGTGTACGCCAAGACCGGTACGGCCGACATCGTCGGCCAGGACCAGCCGAACGCCTGGTTCGTCGCCTTCGACCCGAGCAAGAACGTCGCCGTGGCGTGCCTCGTGCTCAACGCCGGCTACGGCGCGCAGGTCGCCGCGCCCGAGGTGCTGAAGTTCCTGAACGCCTACTGATCCGGGTCACCAGCCCGGGCGCCGCGGTAGCCCGGCCGGGCCGGGCCGGGCTACCGCCGTCCTGGGGGTCCGGGCCTGGGCGCGCCGGGCAACAGGTCGCAAAGGCCTGCCTTGGGCGACAGGCATCTTAGGCGGCACTGACCCAATGCCATGGCAAGCCCGATACTCTTCCGGCATCCCCGGCTGAGGCCTAATGATGTTCGCACAATCGGCTATGTCATCCGGAGTGGCCCACCGGTTTGCGTAATAACGCGAGAGCGGGCATCCTGGTCTGCGTGACGGAACCTACGGGGCTTGTGGAAGTCCGTGACCTTTCTAAGCGATTCGGCGACAAGCTCGCCGTCAATGACCTTTCCTTCGCCGTCGAGCCGGGCCGGGTCACTGGCTTCCTCGGGCCGAACGGGGCGGGCAAGTCGACCACCATGCGCCTCATCGTGGGCCTCGACCGGCCGACCAGCGGGACGGCCACCATCGGCGGCGTGCCCTACGCGGGGCTGCGGCGGCCGCTGACCGTGGTCGGTGCGCTGCTCGAGGCCCGGGCGCTGCACCCGGGCCGCAGCGCACGCAACCACCTCCTGTACCTGGCCCAGACCCAGGGGCTGCCCGCCCGCCGGGCCGATGAGGTGCTGGACCTCGTCGGCCTGTCAGCCGTGCGGAACAAGCGGGCCGGCGGCTTCTCCCTGGGCATGACGCAGCGCCTGGGCATCGCCGCGGCCATGCTCGGCAACCCGCGGGTGCTCATGCTGGACGAGCCGGTCAACGGGCTGGACCCGGAGGGCATTCGGTGGGTGCGTAACTTCATGCGCCAGCTCGCCGCCGAGGGCCGCACGGTGCTTGTCTCCAGCCACCTGATGAGCGAGATGGCGCAGACGGCGGACCACCTGATCGTCATCGGCAGGGGCAGCCTGATCGCCGACTGCTCCACGCAGGAGTTCATCGAGCGCAGTTCCGAGCGCTCAGTACTCGTGCGAACCCCCGACGAAAGCCTGGGCGGCCTGCTGACCGCGAACGGCGGGCAAGTCAAGCAGGAGCCTGACGGCGCCCTCGGGGTCACCGGCCTGGAGGCGGCGCGGATCGGGGAGATCGCGGCCGGGGCGGGCGTCGTGCTGCATGAGCTGACCCCGAGGCTGGCCTCGCTTGAGGAGGCCTTCATGGAGCTGACCGCCGACAGCGTCGAATATGGCCAGCGAGCCGTGGCGTCACCCGCAGAAGGAGCCGGCCAGGTGCCGGCGCCTGACCGGGTCAGCCAGCCGGATTACAGCGGACGGAGCATGTCATGAGCACGCTGCAGGCCCCTGGCCGCACCACCCTGCCCGCCGGGCAGGGTCCCCGCACCCCCTGGAGCGGGCTGCTGCTGGCCGAGTGGACGAAGATCCGCAGCGTGCGCTCGACGGTCTGGTCGCTGGCGGCCTTCGTGGTCGTGGCCATCGGACTGTGCACGCTCATCGCGCTCGTCGTCGCCAACCAGTGGAACAAGCCTGGCCCGCACCCCGAGCACGCCACGATCCTGGCCGACCCCACGGGGGCCATCTACGGTGCCGGGTTCGACCTGGGCCAGCTCGCCCTGGCCGTCCTCGGCGTCATCGTGATCACCAGCGAGTACTCGAGCGGCGCGATCCGGTCCTCGCTGCTGGCGGTGCCCAGGCGGATACCGATGCTGGTCGCCAAGGTGGTCGTCTTCGGCGCGCTCGTCCTCGTTGTCGGCGCGGTCACCGTGTTCGCGGTGTTCTTCATCGCGACCACGATCTATCACCCGGACTTCGTCGTCACGCTCGGCCAGCCGGGGGTGCTCAGGGCCACCATTGGCGGCATCCTGTACCTCACCGTCCTCGGCTTGTTCGCGATGGCCATTGGCGGCCTTATCCGGCACACGGCCGGGGCCATCGCCACCGTCATTGGCCTGATCCTCGTGGTGCCGATCCTGGTCAGCCTTATTCCCGGCACGATCGCCGCGCACGTCAAGGCCTACCTGCCGACCGACGCCGGACAACTCGTCGGGCAGACGACACAGCAGTCGGGCGACCTGCTGTCGCCCTGGCAGGGGTTCGGCGTGTTCTGCCTGTGGACGGTCGTCCTGCTGATCGCGACCGGCTGGCTGCTGCGGCAGCGCGACGCCTAGCGATCTTGAGAGTAAGATCATTTCCGTAGCTATATCTCCCCGTTACTGCCGATAATTTCCATAAGAAATGATTTGCGCGGGTTCTTTGCTATCGGGCGCACCGCATGAGGCTTGTCCTGCAACAGGAGCCACGATACGTTCTGGAAAATGATCTTGATTTGGTCGGTTGCCACTGAATATGGCTCTGACCTGCGGGCATCTCCCGCCGTGGGATGTAGAATGGGATTGCGGCCGGGAGCGGCGGCCGTGACCGGTTCAGTTATACCCCTCACGGAGCAGGAATGTCGGAGGATCGGGGGCAGGCCCTTTCGGTAACCTGTCCGGTACATCCGGAGAATGACCGGATTCAGCGCGTGTCGGTCGTCTACGCGGCGGACGCGCCGCGATTGCTGCGCCCTGGGCCCGCCCTGAAGGCCGCCGGCCGCATCGCCTGGGCGGGCACGTGCTTTGGCCTGGCGGGCGCGATCGCGCTGTGGATCGGCACCTTGCTTGGCTCGGGTGCCCTCGGCCCCGCGCTCATCGCCGCGATCGTGTGCCTTGGCTATGCACTGGCCCTGTACGGGTGGGCGGGCGCGCGCCGGGCCCGGGTCATGATCATCAAGCGTGGCATGCCCGGCGCGCTGGCCGTCTGGGGAGCCGCCTGGTACTGCGAGGAGTGCGACGGCGTGTTCTTTGACTCCCCGCTGGCGCCGGACGCTGGCGTGGCCGAGGGCGGGGTCATCACGCCGGCGGCGTTTCACCGCATCGTCTGGAGGGCGGGCCGCTTCGGTGGCGTCCCCCCGAGCCCTGGCCGCCTGGTCGGCTAGCGCCACCGGGCGGCAGCAAGACCCGCGCCGTGCCCGGGGGCCTAGGCGTCAAGGGTCGCGAGCAGCAGGGCGGTGTCCTGCTGGAAGACGCGGATCTCCGCCACGAGGTCGCCGCGGAAGCGGAACAGCTCGACCACGTCCACCGTGGCCGAGCGCCCGGTGGCCCGCGCGGTCCAGGTCTGGGTGGTGACCTGGACGAGGGTGTCGCCACCGTCGATGACCCGCGGATCGGAGATCACCCGCGTCCAGTGCTGGCCGAAGGTGGCGCCCATCTGGGCCAGTCCGGCCGTTCCCTCATGCCAGCCGCCATGGGGCAGTGACCGCGGCTGCAGGATCCGGATCTGCGGGTGGAAGAGGGCGGCGGCGCCCGCGGAGTCGCCGGCGGCGAACCGTCGCGCCAGCTCGGTCATCATCGCCACCCTGCTGGTCGCGGGAACGCTCACTGTGCCCCCCACTCGCTCACGCCTGCTGCCTCCGGTGCTCGGCCTCGATCGTCGGGAAGAAGCCCCGCACCGTGCCCGCGCTCATCGTGGCGATCATGCGCTCCCGGTCGAGCTTCTTGCCGTGGTGGCTTTCCAGCGCCATCATCAGCGCCATACCCATCACCGCGCGCGCGGAAATGTCCGGGGACTCAAGCGGGAAGCCGTACCGGTCCTCGACCACGCGCCAGGCCCCGGCCAGCCGGTCCATCGCGACAGAGAAGTTGTCCTGGTAGAACTTCCTGGCCACTTCTGGGTCGCCGAACAGTACCAGGCCGAGCAGTGGCAGCACCTCGGACAGCGTGGCGACGAGTTGCCTGTACAGGCCGTTCATGCCGGTCAGCTGCCGCTCGGGGGTCAGCGGCTCGCCGGGGTCAAAGACCTCGGTCGCGGCCACCAGGTCGTCGACCCCCTGCCGCAGCGGCTCGATGACGGCCTCGAAGAACAGCTGGTCCTTGCTCTCGAAGTGACGGTAGATCACGCCCTCGCTAATGCCACTGCGGGCCGCGATAAGCTTAATCGTCGTGCCATTCATGTCGCCGGTCTCGGTGAAGGCGCGGCGTGCCGCCGCGAGGATCGAGCCCTTGCGGGCCTCGGCCGTGAGCCTGCGACGCGATGGCGCCGCCGGGGAAGCCGATGGGGTGTCCGGCACTGTGATCCTGCCCTCCCGATCGTGACGGCAGGCAGTATGTACCCACTGACACGCTACCCGGCTCCGCTCTGGCCTCGCGGAACGTGATCAAGGGTCCCCCCGATAGAATCATTTTCTGTGACAAAGGCCCCAGGGACGGCGGAAGGCGCAGGCCGGCCACCCCAGGCAAGCCGCATCCAGGCGAGGGACGCGGTGCCGCTCGCCGGGGCGATCGGGACCTACGGGCTGATGATGGCGTTCCAGGCTCCGACGATGAGCCTGCTGCTCGCGGACAACGTCCACGCGGGCCCGTCACTCATCGGCTTGTTCTACGTGGTCAGGGGCGCGGCCTCGATCGTCGTGAGCCAGGGGACCGGGCGGCTGTCGGACCGGCTGAGCGACCGCCGGGTCCTGCTCGGGCTGTCCGGGGCGGCCGGTGTCGCGGCCGGGCTGTGCTTCGCCCTCGTGCGCGACTACGCCGTCCTGGTCACGGCGGGCGTGCTGCTGCTCAGCATCGGCATGGTGCCGTTCTCCCAGCTGTTCGCGTACGCCAGCGAGTACGCCGCCGCACGGGGCCGGGCGGTGACCGCGTTCACCACGGTGATGCGCTCGGTCTTCTCGGCGGCCTGGGTCGTCGGACCGCCGCTCGGGCTGTTCATCGTGGCCCGCTACGGCTTCGGCCCGCTCTACCTGGCCAGCGCCGGCCTGTCGCTGGCGACCGCCCTGATCAGCCGGTGGGGGCTGCGCTACGTGCCGGTGCCGCAGCGGGCACCGGCGCGGCCAGCGGGTGAGCCGGCCAGCCTGGCGACCCCGCCACGACGGCGCCTGCCGCGGCTTGCCCTGCCGCCGCGGCTGTGGCTGCTGCTCGGGGCCTTGCTGGCCATGGGAATGGCCAACCAGACGTACGCGATCGACATCTCGCTCTACGTCACCAAGGACCTGCACCTCGGGACACAGCTCGTGGGCTGGATGGCGGGCCTTACCGCCGCGGTCGAGGTGCCGGTGATGATCGCCGCCGGGCGGGTCGCTGACCGGGTCGGCAAGGGCCGGGTGGTGCTGGCGGCGATGGCCGTCGCGACCGCCGTCTTCTGCCTGCTGCCGCTGGCCACGTCGGCCCCCGCCCTGCTCGGGCTGATGGTGCTGAACGGGACCTGGGGCGCGATAGCGCTCAGCATCCCGATGATCATGGTGCAGGAGGAGGGCAAGGGCGGCGCGGGCGCCGCGCTCTCGCTGTACAACTCCGCCTTCACGATCTCCATACTGCTCGCCGGGGCGGTCACCGGGGTGACCGCGTCAGCCGTCGGGTACGGCGGCGTCCTGTGGGTGTGCGCCGGGCTGACCGCCCTGGCCGGCGTCGCGCTCGCCGCCCGCGTCCTGGCTCCCGCCCTTGAGGCCACGGTCGCTGAGGCCGTGCCTGCGGTCGATGGGGCCGCTCGTATTTCCCGGCACCGTTCGCGACTCATCTTCTGAGCACGGTTTTTCCGCGCACCGCTGGCCGGGCACCGTCATGGTGCGCAAGGCTGCCACGGTGCAGGCTGACCAAGCCATCTGGGCGGCGAGTCCCCCTCTCTGCCGCCCGTCCCGGCGCCCGGCTGGCAACCCCCGGCCACTGCCGGGCGCAGCGGCACCCGGACCGCGGCTGATTCCCCCGATCCGGCGGTCCGGGTGCCGCTCCTCGCGCCTAGACCGGCCACTCCTGCGGCAGCGGCGGCACGGCGTTCGCCTGCACGACGCTGGCGTAGAACGCCGAGCTGGCCTTGGGGATCCTGGTGCCCGTCGCGAAGTCGACGAACACGATGCCGAACCGCTTCTGGTAGCCGTAACCCCACTCGAAGTTATCGAGCAGCGACCAGACGTAGTAGCCGACGAGGTTCGCGCCGTCCTTGACGGCACGGGCCGCGGCATGCAGGTGCTGGTGCAGGAACTTGATCCGCTCCAGGTCGTTGATCACGCCGTCGGTGCCGAGGTAGTCCTCGGCGGCGCGGCCGTTTTCCGTGATGTACAGCGGCAGGCCAGGGGCGTCCTTCGACACCCGAAGGAGCAGCTCGTACAGCCCCTCAGGGTCGATGAGCCAGCCCATGTTGGTGTGCTCGAGGCTGTCGGGATCGAACTGCACGATTCCGTCAAGGCCCGGCAGCGCCGGCTCCTCGTCGCGCAGCAACCGGGCCGGGTCGCCGTGACGCAGGTGGATGGGCCGGTAGTAGTTCACGCCGAGGAAGTCAAGCGGGGCGGCGATCGTCGCCAGGTCGCCATCGTGGATCAGCCCGGCAGGCGGCAGCACGTCCGGCTGGGCGTGCTCGGGATACCGGCCGAACAGCAGCGGGTCAAGGAACAGCCCGTTCATGGAGGCGTCCGTCACGCGGGCGGCATGATGCAGCGCCTCATCGGCGTCCGGTCCGAGCCGCACCGGGGTGAGGCTCAGCGTGATGCCCACGTCGGTTCCGGCTGGAATGACCGAGCGCAGCGCCTGGGCGGCAAGCCCGTGCCCGAGGAGCAGGTGGTGGGTGACCGCGACGGCGGTGGCGTTGTCGGTGATGCCGGGGGCGTGCACGCCGATCCGGTGGCCATTATGCGCGACGACGTGCGGCTCGTTCAGCGTGATCCACGCCGACACCCGGTCACCCAGCGCCTCGCCGACCACGGCGGCGTAGTCGGCGAAGCGCAGCGCGACGTCACGGCTGGCCCACCCGCCCTTGTCCTGCAGTTGCTGCGGGGTGTCCCAGTGGAAGAGCGTCGCCGCCGTGGCGATGCCGCGCTCGGCCAGCGCGTCCAGGAGGCGCTTGTAGTAGTCAAGCCCGGCCTGGTTCAGCGGGCCCTCACCGGTCGGGAAGATCCGCGGCCAGGCGATGGAGAACCGGTAGGTCGACAGGCCCAGCGACTTGATCAGGTCCGCGTCCTGGGCGTAGCGGTGGTAGGAGTCGCAGGCGACGTCGCCGGTGTCGCCGCCGCGCACCTTGCCGGGGGTGTGGCTGAACGTGTCCCAGACCGAGGGACCCCGGCCATCCTCGGTCACCGCCCCCTCGATCTGGTACGCGGCGGTCGCCGCTCCCCAGGTAAACCCTGCCGGGAAGGAGAGCCCTTCGGCATGCGACGTGACATTGGTCATGAATCCTCCTTGACGCGAACCTTGGCAGGGTTTAGCGTAAGCGCTTACATGGCAGGTTGTAAACGCTTACATTCCGGCAGGTTACGAAGTGGTAACGCTCTATGACGTCGCGCGCCATGCCGGCGTCTCGATCGCGACGGTGTCGCGGGTGCTGCACGAACAGGACTCCGTGCGCGAGGACACCCGCGCCCGGGTGCGCTCCGCGATCGACGAGCTTGGCTACGTGCCGGACGGTGCCGCGCAGAGCCTGGCGAGGAGCCGCAAGAACGTGATCGGCCTCGCCGCCGTAGAGCACACCGGCATGAAGGCGGACCAGTACGACATCGAGGCGATGAGCCTGCTGTTCTATGACGAGGTGATGCGCGGCGTCGAGCTGCGGATCCGGGAGCAGGCGTGGTCGCTGCTGATCACGTTCTTCCGCGACGAGGACACGATGTCCGCCACCGTGCAGGAGAACGAGCCGGTCCACTCCCGGCTGCTTGCGCTGTCGGGAAAGGTGGACGGCCTGCTGATCGGCGAGGGAATCCTGGCCCCGCCGGTCCTGGTGAAGCTGGCCAAGCGGCTGCCGCTGGTCGTGGTGGCAGGCGACACCGAGCAGCGTGGCGTGGACGTGGTGTCGGCCGACAACTGGTCCGGCGCGCACGCGCTTGTCGAGCACCTCGTCGCTGACCACGGCAGGCGCCGCCTGTTCCACATTGACGGCCCGCCGACCGCGCCTGACGCCAAGGAGCGGCGGCTGGCGATGCACGCGGTCATCGAGGCGCACCCCGGCACCGAGCTGGTCGGTAGCTTCAGCGGGCTGTTCAGCGTCCAGTCCGGCCGGGAGGGCACCACGGCGATGCTCAAGGCAGGCGGCGAGCTGCCCGACGCGATCGTCTGCGCCAACGACCAGATGGCTATCGGGGCGCTGCGCGCCCTGGCGGCACGCGGCATCCGGGTCCCGGATGACATCGCGGTCGTGGGCTTTGACGACATCTTCCCCGCCAGCTTGTGCGAGCCGCCGCTGACCACGGTTCACCAGCCGATAAGGAAGCTCGGCGAGGTGGCCTGTGACCGGCTTACCGAGCGGATCGCCAACCCAGGGCTGCGGCCCAAGCAGGAGCTGCTGCCAACCGAGCTCGTGCTGCGGTCAAGCTGCGGCTGCCCGCCAGGCACCGTGGAGCGCAGGCCCCTCAGGCATCTCGCGCGGCGCAAGCCAGCGGCCGCGCGCAAGGCACAATTCCCCGTGGCCCCCGAGCCACTGAGCGCAGAAAGGTAGGTGGAGGGCATTGCAGTTCATTCTTCGCCGCCTGGCCTTCTATCTGGTGGCGGCGTGGGTAGCGATCACCGCTAACTTCTTCATCCCGCGCGCGCTGCCGGGCAACGTGGTGGAAGCCATCATGGCGAAAAACCCCGACCTGCAGCCCTCCGCCCAGAAGGCGTTGGAGGCACTGCTAGGCGTGGGGCCCCAGGGCTCGCTCTGGGATCAGTACGTCCACTACCTCGGTCAGGTCTTCACCTTTAACTTTGGCCCTGATCCGATCAACTTCCCGGCGACCGTCAACCAGATGCTCGCCCAGGAGGTGCCCTGGACGCTGGCACTGGTTGGCATCTCCACGATCATCGCATTCGCGATCGGCACCGGACTGGGCATAATGGCCGGGTGGCGGGCCGGCGGCCGCCTTGACAAGTCGCTGCCAGCATGGATGTTCGTCCAGGGCATCCCGTACTTCTTCCTGGCCCTGGTCTTCATCGAGGTGCTTGCGGTCAAGTTCCGGGTCTTCCCTATCGGTCAGGGATTCGACGCCGAGTACTACACGCCCGGCTGGAACTGGGGCTTCGTCGGGAACGCGGTCGACCACTCGATCCTGCCCGCCATCACGATCGTGCTGACCTCCATGGCCGGCTGGATGCTGCAGATGCGCAACGTCATGGTCACTACCATCGGCGAGGACTACGTGATGGCCGCCCAGGGCAAGGGGCTGACCAGCCGCCGGGTTATCTTCACCTACGCGGCGCGCAACGCCATGCTGCCGCAGTTGCAGGGGTTTGGCCTTGCCCTCGGTTACGTGGTAGCCGGCGCGCTGGTCATGGAGCTGGTCTTCTCCTATCCCGGCATCGGACTGCAGTTGCTCACCGCGGTGGGCAACGACGACTACCCGATGATGCAGGCGATCTTCCTGCTCATCACGTTCGCTGTGCTCGTCGCCAACCTGCTGGTCGACATCGTCCTCGTATTGGCTGACCCGCGAGTGCGGGCACGGGAGGTGGCCCGATGACCATGCTGTCGACCGCTCCGGCCACCCAGTTGCCCGGCGCGCGGGCCGGGTCGCGGCGGGGGGCGCTGTCTGGCCTGGCCGCCACCTGGCGGCGGCTGCCCGTCACCGCGAAGGCAGGCGCGTTCCTGCTGCTCTTCTTCATCCTGGCTGGCATCATCGGCCCGCAGGTCGCGCCGTACGCTCCGAGCCTCCAGACCCCGCTGGCGAATCAGGGCCCGTCGGGGGCGCACCTGCTCGGCACCACCGCCACCGGCCAGGACGTGCTGTCGCAGCTGCTCACCGGCATTCGGCTCACGCTGGAGCTGGCCTTCTGGGTCGGCCTGATCGCCACCGGGCTGGCGGTGATCTTCGGGGTCACCGCGGCCTTCCTCGGCGGCATCTGGGATGAGGTCCTGTCGCTGCTGACCAACGTCTTCCTGGTCATCCCGGCGCTGCCGCTGCTGATCTTGCTGCTCGGCCTGATGCCGGGCAAGGGCCAGCTGCCGACGATCCTGGTCTTGTCCGGGCTGGGCTGGCCGTGGGGCGCGCGGGTCATCCGGGCGCAGACGCTGATGATCCGCAACCGGGACTTCATCGCCGCCGCCCGCGAGACCGGCGAGCACTCCTGGCGGATCATCGTCTTCGAGCTGATCCCCAACGAGGTCAGCCTCATCGCGGCGAGCTTCGTCAACACCGTGCTCTACGCGATCGGCGCCTCGGTCGCCCTGGCCTTCGTCGGCCTGGCCGACCTCAGCTCCTTCTCGCTCGGCACCATCCTCTACTGGGCGCAGAGCGGCAACGCGCTCCAGCAGTCCTACTGGTGGTGGTTCGTGCCGCCGGGCGTGGCGGTCGCCCTGATCGGCACCGCGCTGGTCATGCTGAACACCGGCATTGACGAGCTGGGCAACCCCCGGCTACGGGACGTCCGCAACGCGACAAGGATCGCCGGGCGCCGCGTCTGGCCTACCGATCCCACCCCGGTCGTCGGGGCGGTGAACGGGCACAGGGGCAGGCTGGCCTCCTTCATGCACTCGTTCTCGCGCGGCTCGCTGCTCGAGGAGGAGCCGGCCGACCAGGCCCCCGTTAAGAAGGCAGGAGAGGTGCGATGAGTCCCGTCCTTGAGATCAGGGACCTGTCGGTCGCTTACCGGACGCCGTCCGGTGACGTCCGCGCCGTGTCCCACGTGAACCTCTCCCTCAGCCCCGGCGAGGTCATCGGGCTGTGCGGGGAGAGCGGGTCGGGCAAGTCGACGCTCGCCTATGGCGCGACCCGGCTGCTCCGCCCGCCCGCGGTGGTCACCTCGGGTGAGGTCCTGTACTCAGGCAAGCGGACCAGCGGTGCCGTCGACCTGCTGCAGATGAGCCACCATGCGCTACGCCAGACGCGCTGGCAGGACATCGCGATCGTCTTCCAGAGCGCCATGAACGCGCTCAACCCGGTGCTGCGCGTCCGCGACCAGATCCTCGACGCCATCAAGGCGCACCAGCGGATGCCCAGGGACGAGGCGCACGAGAAGGCAGCATCGCTGCTCGACCTGGTCGGCATCCCGCGTGACCGGCTGCGCAGCTACCCGCATGAGCTGTCGGGCGGCATGCGCCAGCGGGTCATGATCGCCATGGCACTGGCCGCGGACCCCGAGGTCGTCATCATGGACGAGCCGACAACCGCGCTGGACGTGGTCGTCCAGCGCGACATCCTGGCTCAGATCGTCGAGCTCAAGGAACGACTCGGCTTCTCGGTCCTGTTCATCACGCACGACATGTCGCTGCTGCTTGAGCTGGCCGACCGGATCGCGGTCATGTACGCGGGCCAGCTCATGGAGCTCGGCTCGTCGACTGTCTTGAAGGACGCGCCCGTTCATCCCTATACCCAGGGGCTGCTGCAGTCCTTCCCGTCACTGCGCGGTGCCCGCCGGGAACTGATGGGCATCCCCGGGTCGCCGCCAGACCTGCGCGACCTGCCGCCGGGCTGCCCGTTCGTCCCGCGTTGCGGCCACGCCGTCCCCGCCTGCGCGGAGGTGGACATGTCGCTCATTCCGGTGCCGGGTGCCCGCGCCGCGCACGTTACGGCCTGCCCCATCGTCCTTCCCGGGGCGGCCAAGCCCGCCCCGGCCTCGGCTCCCGCGGAAGGAGCGCTGTCATGAGCGACACGCCCGCGCCCGGCGCCGGAGGCCCTGCGGCCACCGGGCTCACGTCGGCCGCCGAAGGCCACGGCCCGCTCGCCATGGAGGCGATCGGGCTGAGCAAGGACTTCCGCCTTGGCCGGGGCAAGACGCTGCACGCCGTCAGGGACGTCTCGTTCAGCCTCTACAAGGGGGCGGTCGTCGCGCTGGTGGGGGAGAGCGGCTCAGGCAAGTCGACCGTCGCCCGGATGCTCGCAGGGCAGGAGCGGCCGACGTCGGGGACGATGACGCTGAACGGCCAGCCGGTGCGGCTGTCTGGCGGCCGCGCGTTCCGGCGGTTCAAGACAGAGGTCCAGTACGTCTTCCAGGACCCGTTCAGCTCACTGAACCCGGTGCACAACGTCGGCTACCACCTGTCCCGCCCGGTGCGGCTGCACCAGGGCCGCGACGTTGACGTCCAGCAGCAGGTCATCGCGCTGCTTGAGCAGGTCAGGCTCACCCCCGCGGCGCAGTTCGCACCGAAGTACCCGCACGAGCTGTCCGGCGGCCAGCGGCAACGGGTCAGCTTCGCCCGGGCGCTGGCGGCGCAGCCGAAGGTGCTGCTCGCCGACGAGCCGGTGTCCATGCTCGACGTCTCCATCCGGCTTGAGATGCTGAACCTCCTGGACGACCTGCGCAAGCGGCTATCACTGGCGCTGCTTTACATCACCCACGACATCGCCTCGGCCCGCTATTTCGCCGACGAGGTCCTGGTCATGTACGCGGGACAGGTCGTCGAGCGCGGTCCGGCGGAAGAGGTCACGCAACTGCCCGCGCACCCCTACACCCAGCTTCTCATTTCCTCGGCGCCCGACCCGGACAACCTCGGCAGCGTGCTGAAGTCCGGGAACAGCGCCGCCCGCGCCGGGGGCACCGCAGGCGGTCCAGCCGCCGTCGGCTGCCCGTTCAGTACCCGGTGCCCCCTGGCGGACGACAGGTGCCGAGCTGAGAACCCGGCACTCCACCAGCTGACCGCCGTGCGCGCGGCGGCCTGCTGGCGCTTGTCCGAAGCCGCGCCAGCACTCGCTGGTGGCGCGGCCTAACCCTCAACATCCGAGAGGATAGTCAATGTTGACAACGAGAACCATGAGAGGCAAGCGGCTGGCGGCCATCGCCGCTGCCGGCTTCCTCGTGGCGGGTATCGCGGCGTGCTCCTCCAGCTCGTCTGGCTCAGGCGGCTCGTCATCGAAGGGCACCTCCGCCTCGTCGGGCAACGAGCCCCCGCTGGTGATGGAGAGCTCGCCAGAGAACAGCGTCACCAATAACTTCAACCCGTGGAACACGTCCGCTGAGATCTACGGCATGGGCGCCACCGGCCTGGTCTACGAGCCGCTGTACCAATTCGACCTGGCCAACCCGACCGTCAGCTACCCGTGGCTGGCCACCGCCTACAGCTGGGGCGACAGCGGCAAGTCGATCACCTTCACGATCCGGCAGGGCGTGAAGTGGAGCGACGGCACGCCGCTCACCGCGGCTGACGTGGCCTTCACCTACAACCTGGTGAAGAAGAACACGGCGATCAACATCGACGGCCTGGACATCTCGACCGTGTCGTCGTCCGGCAACACGGTAACGCTCACGTTCCCGACCGCGCAGTACATGAACCTGGAGAACATCGCGGGCGAGGCGATCGTGCCGCAGCACATCTGGTCCTCGGTCAGCAACCCGGGCACCTACGCCGTCACCAAGCCGGTCGGCACCGGCCCGTACGTGCTGTCCAACTTCACCGCCGGCGGCTTCACCATGAAGGCCAACCCGGACTACTGGCAGCCGGTCCCGGTCAAGTCGGTCTACTTCCCGGCCTACACCTCCAACACCTCCGCGACCAACGCGCTGTTCTCCGGGCAGATTGACTGGACCGGAAACTACATCTCGGGCCTGCAGAAGAACTTCATCAACACCAACCCGTCGCAGCACATCGCGTACGAGGCTTCCGACTCCACCAACGCGCTGTTCCCGAACCTGAACAAGTGGCCGACCAACCAGCTCCCGGTCCGGCAGGCGATCAGCGCGGCGATCGACCGCACCCAGGTCGGCACGGAAGGCGAGTCGGGCCTGGAGACAGCCATCACCAACGCCGACGGGCTCCCGCCGTCGTTTAGCGCCTTTGCCTCCGGCCCCGGGTCGAAGCTGACCAACGAGGCGACGGCCGACGCCGCCAAGGCCAAGAGCATCCTCACGGCCGCTGGCTACACCAAGAACAGCGCCGGCTTCTTCGAGAAGGGCGGTCAGGAGGTCGATGTCACCATCATCGAGCCGTCCTCCTACACCGACTACGCGCAGGACGCCTCGATCATGGCGCAGGACCTGCAGGCCGCGGGCATCAACGCCAAGTTCGACGGCATCACCGTCAACGCCTGGAACGCGGACGTCGCCAGCGGCAACTTCTCGCTAGTCCTGCACTGGGGCAACGGCGGTATCTCCCCGTACAACCTGTACGAGGGCTGGCTGAACAGCGCCAACGACCCCGCGAACACCAAGGGCGCTGCGAGCGGTGACTTCGAGGGCCTGAACGACTCGAAGGTCGACGCCGAGCTGGCCGCGGTGGCGGGCAACTCGACGACGGCGGGGCAGGCCGCTGCCCTGGCGCCCATCGAGACCTACGTCGCGCAGACCCTGCCGGTCATCCCGGTCACCACGGCAGCCGAGTGGTCTGAGATCAACTCCCAGCACTACACCGGCTGGCCGTCCGCCGCCAACCCCTACGACAGCGGGCAGCCGTCCGGCACGAACAACGGCCCGGGCACCGGCACCGATGAGGTCGTCCTGCTGCACCTGAAGCCGGCTAACTAGTAGTACCTCGCGCCTAGCGCGCATCCTCCATCAGCGAGCCGGCCTGGCCCAGCACCCACTGGGGCCAGGCCGGCTCTGCTAATGCTGGGGGACGGCCGCTTGCTTGCCCGGCGGGAGTGCCTTCGGCAGGACGCCGATCAGCTTGTCCTTCAGGTAGGGGGTGAGGGTCTGGGAGTAGTTCTGGGTCAGGTGGTGGGTGTCCTGGTACACCAAGACGTTGCCTATCACTGACGGGCACATGGTGGCCCCGCAGATCAGCGAGTTCATGTCGATGACCGGCACCGTGCCGCCCAGGTCGCGATCGGCGTAGCTGGTGGGCGGGTCGGCGGACAGGGCCTCGCTCTTGGGCACCGTGCATACGCTCGCCCGGTGCTGGGCGACGCAGGTCGGGCCGTCCGCGTTGTCGGGGGTCTCCCGCACCGCGATCACGCCGATGTGGTGTTCCTGAAGCTGGCGCCAGTACGTGGCCATGCCGGCGCCGACGTCCGCCGCGGACTGCGGGCCGTCGCTGGGATGCGCCAGCGACGTCTGGCTCGCCAGCTCAGAGGTGATCACCACATCAGGGCGGACCGTGCTGATGAGGTCGTGCAGCACGCTCGCGCCCCACTGGTGGCAGGTCGGGTAGGCGCCCTTGTTGACCGGGTCATACAGCTGGGTCGCGGTCCACGCGCAGGTCGCGTGCAACTCGGTGATCAGCTCCCAGTGCTCCCGCGCCGCGATCGTCACCAGCGGGGCCCACCAGTTGCCGGCCATCGAGTCACCGACCAGGGCGATCTTCAGCGTGGGGCTCATCGTGTCGCCGAAGTAGCACGGCTTTACCGTCGCGACGTGCTCGCCCTGCAGGCAGCCCTCGGCCCAGTACTTCGGCAGGGTCACGTTGGCTGGCGGCGGGAGTACCGGCTTGGCCGGGACGTCGGTCAGGTTGTCGGCGAGCACCTTCGCCCCCGGATAGGCCGGGGTCAGCTTGCCGTTCCACGGGCCAGGCTGGGCGACAAGGAACGCCGTGACCAGGGTGACGGGGATCACCGCGGCCAGCACCGTCGACAGCGACCGCCACCGGTGCCTGGCGATGAACGGCGCCAGCCTGATCTTGTCCTCGAAGGTGACCTTGGTCAGCCAGGCGAGCACCACCGAGACGATGATGAGCAGCGGTCCGCTGACGGCGCCTGGACCGCGGTTGGTCCAGGAGGTCCACAAGATGATGACCGGGAAGTGCCACAGGTACAGCGAGTAGGAGATGTCGCCGAGGAAGGCCATGGGCCGCGCCGACGTTAGCCGCCAGGGGCCGAGCCGGCCCTGGGAGGAGCCGCCGGCGATCAGCGCGAGCGTGCCAGCGACGGGCAGCAGGGCGATCCAGCCGGGGAAGGCCGTCGACCCGGTGAGGACGAACTGGGAGGCGACGATCATGGCGATCCCGGCCCAGCCGAGCCAGCCCTGCCTGCCCAGCCGCCCGCTGATGCGCGCGGGCAGCAGGGCGAGCAGGCCGCCGGCCCCGAGCTCCCACATCCGGGTGGTCGTGACGAAGTAGGCCTGGGCCTCATCGGCGCGGGTGTCATAGACCGAGTAAGCGAGCGAGGCGATGACCAGCGCGGCCGTGAGCGCGAGCACCGTCCGGTAGGCCACCGCTGAGCCCGTGCTCGTGCTCGGGCCGGCGTCCGTGCCCGGGATCGTGCTCGTGCCCGGCCCGGCGGCCCGGTTCCTGCCCGGCCAGATGCGCGCCGTGAGCAGGGCCAGGCCGAAAAGCAGCGGCCAGACCAGGTAGAACTGCTCCTCCACGGACAGGGACCAAAAGTGCTGGACTGGGGTGGCCGCGCTGCCGGACTGCAGGTAGTTGACGGCCTCGCTCGCGAGCTGCCAGTTCTGGAAGTACAGGGCGCTGGCCCTGATCTGCGCGGCGGTGGCCGACAGTTCCGTGGAGGGCAGGATCAGGTAGGAAAGGCCCCAGGTCACCGCGAGCACCAGGGCGGCCGCCGGGATGAGCCGCCGGGCCCGGCGGCCCCAGAAGTCGGCCAGGCTCAGCCGCCCGGTCTGCTGGCAGGTCCGCCACAGGTGACCGGTGATCAGGTACCCGGAGATGACGAAGAAGACGTCTACGCCGGCGAACCCGCCCGGGAGCGCCGAGGGGTACACGTGGTAGATGACGACCAGGGCGACCGCGATCGCCCGCAGCCCCTGGATGTCGGGCCGGAAGCCACGCTCGCGCCGGTCAGCCTGCTTGCGCTGCCTGTGCTCCTTGCGGTGCCTCCTGCCCGCTTCGCTGGCCTGGGTCGTCACTTCGGAACTGCTGCTCATGCCTCATTGCCCTGGTTGCCCGATCTTCCGGCTCTCCAAGGGACGGCCTCTTCGCCAGTCCCGGCCCCCCAGCCATGTCGGCCCCCACCCTACCGACGATTCTTTGATTCTGGTAAAGAAGTAGCGCGTATCTCGTTAAGTGACCAGGGCGGACCGTCGGCCGGGCCGGGCTCGCGGCCAGCACGCGGAGCTGGGCAGGCGCGGCGAGTCGTGCCCGCGCCGGGTCCTGGGAGAGGCGCGGGTCCTAGGAGAGCCGCGAGTCCCGGGAGAGCCGCGGGCCTCAGGAAAGCTGGGCGGCCGCCTGCGTGACGTGGCGCAGCAGCAGGGCCGTGGTGACCGGGCCGATGCCGCCGGGGACCGGCGACAGGGCGCCGGCCACGTCGCTGACGGCAGCGGCGACATCCCCCGCCAGCCCACCATCGGGAGTGGCGCTTGTGCCGACGTCGATCACCGTCGCGCCCGGGCAGACATGACCCGGTGAGATCAGCCCGGCCTGGCCGGCGGCGGCCACGAGCACGTCGGCCTGGCGCGTGATGGCCGCCAGGTCAGCGGTGCGAGAATGGCAGACCGTCACCGTGGCGTCCCGGTCCAGCAGCAGGTGAGCCACCGGCTTGCCGACCACCACCGAGCGGCCGACCACGACCGCGTGCCGCCCGGCGAGCGGCACCTTGTAGTCATCAAGCAGCGCGACCACGGCGGCCGCGGTGGCCGGGGCGAAGGCCGTCAGGCCCGCGGTCAGCCGGCCCAGCGACCGGGTGCTCGCGCCGTCCACGTCCTTGACTGGCGGGATCGCCTCCGCCAGGTCAGCCAGGCGGCTCCCGGCGGGCAAGGGCGTCTGCACGACGATGCCGTGCACCTCAGGGTCGTCAGCCAATTGCGCCAGCGTCGCCGCGACGCCGCCGGCTGTGCCAGTGCGCAGCAGGTCGCAGGCGATTCCCGCCTTGGCGGCCGCGCCCGCGATCGACCGGACATAGGCCGCGCTTGCGGGGTCGTCGGTCGCTGACACCACCGCGAGCCGGGGCGGGCGCCCGGCGGCGGCCAGCTCCGCCGCGGCCTTCGCGGCCTCAGCGCGGATCGCCGCGGCCAGTCCCCGGCCGGACAGCTCCCTCGCGGTCATGATGCTTCCCTGGCCCACTGTGTTCCCCTGGCCCACTGCGTTCCCCCGGCCCACTGTGCTCTCGCGGTCACTGCGTCCTCCTGATGACCCTGGGTAGGTCACGGAACCTCGCCGCGCCGCCGTCCTGGTTTACTTGCCCAGTATCTCGCGGACCCCGGCCGACAGGTGGTCGGTGCGGACAATGATCCCGGCCGCGCTGGCCGCGGCCGCGGAAAGCTCGCCCAGCACGGCCTGATCCACCACGCCGGGCAGATTGACTTCGATGTTAGCCCGCGATATCTCGACGGCGGCGCGGACGGACGCCGCCGCCGCCAGCAGGTCAGTCAGCAGGTTCCTGTTGCCCGCAGGAAGCAGGTCCTCCGCCAGCCCGATGAGGCGGGCCGAGAGGGCCAGCAGGTCCGCGGGCGGGCGGGCCGCGCCCTGCAGGGCCTGCGCGATGGCCGACGACCGGGCCTCGCTTTCCGCCTGGGCCTGGCGGGGGAGCCGGTAGGCCTGCGCCACCGCCTCGAACGCCTGCGCGTCCGCCTCCGCTAGATCCAGCGCCTCGGCGAGCAGGCTGTCGGCCGCGGTGAGCACGCCCCCCACGACTTGGGCGTCATACCGCGGGCCATCGCTGAACCGGGCGACCATCGCGATGAGCGCCGCAGCCTGCGCGGCATGCAACCCGGCGGTCACGCCCCCGCCAGGGACGGAGGTCCGGGCGGCGAGTTGCCGGAGAAAGCCATCGACGGTCTCATCGCGCATGGCACGACGCTACTCCCTTCCCGGTGCAGCCGGGCCACGGTAGCCAGACGGGACCCGATGGCCACGCTCGCCGGGGGCCGATGTCCCCATACTGGCGCGCCGATCCTTCCAATTCGAGTTATGGGAGGGCAAAACGGGACGATTAGTGCTACCCGACAGCGACAAGAGTCACGTTCCGGCCGAAGTCACCTAAGGCGGCACTGGCGTGTTACATCTGTGACCACCTGGGAAGGATGGCGCCATGAGCGGATCTTTGCCGAGCCAATGCCGGGCTCACCATCGGCCCCGGCTAAGGATCGGCCGTCCCATGCAGTCAGGAAAGGCGGTATATGCCCGAACGACCGGCCATCGTCTTCGACGTCAACGAGACCCTGCTCGACCTCAACGCGATCCGCCCGGCCTTTGACCGGATTTTCCATGACCCTGCCGCCATGCGCCTGTGGTTCGCCAGCCTGATCACCTATTCTGAGGCGCTCACGCTCAGCGGCTGCTACGTTCCCTTCACCGAGATCGGCGGCGCCGTGCTCCGGATGCTCGCCGCTACCCGTGGCATCACTGTCAGCGACGCTGACAGTGCCGACCTCACGGACCGCTTCGCCGCGATGCCGCCCCACCCCGAGGTCCCGGCAGCGCTGCGCAGGCTGCGCGATCATGGCTTCCGGCTGTTCACGCTCACCGACAACACCCGTGCGGTGGCCGAGCGGCAACTGGAGCGAGCGGGCGTGATCGATGTGTTCGAGCGTCGCTTCAGCGTCGACGAGACCGTGCGCCGGCACAAGCCAGCGCCTCAGGCCTACCTCAGCGTGGCCGCCGCGCTCGAGCTCGATCCCGGGGACATCTGCCTGGTCGCCTGCCATGTGTGGGACACGATCGGCGCGCTTTCTGCCGGCTGGCAGGCCGGGCTGATCCTGCGCGAGGGCAACGCGCCGCTCGATGTCGGGCCGCAGCCCGGCTACATCGGAAAGGACCTCGACGCTATTGCCGATCAGCTTCTCGCGAGATACAGCGGCGATGGCGTTTAGGCAGGCAATAACTGAGCGCTGACCGGTGATAGGAAAACCGGAACTCGCAGCCCGGCTCCCGCGATAGCGAACCGCCTCGATTACCGCTTGCCCGGAATCGAGTTGATAGACAGGAGAATGACACCATGCTCGAGACCACCTACCACAGCACTGACGTCAACGGCCTGAAGGTCTTCTACCGGGAGGCAGGCCAGCCTGACGCGCCGAAGCTGCTGCTGCTGCACGGCTACCCGAGCGCCGGCCACATGTTCAGGGAGCTGATCCCTGAGCTCGCCGACCGCTTCCACGTCATCGCGCCTGACCTCCTCGGCTTCGGGCAGTCCGACATGCCAAGCCGCGACAGCTTCAGCTACACCTTCGAGGCCCTGACCGACGTCATCGAAGCCTTCACCGACGCGGTGGGCTTTGACCGCTACGCGCTCTACGTCTTCGACTACGGCGCACCTGTCGGGTTCCGCCTGGCGGTTCGCCAGCCGGAACGAGTCACCGCGATCGTCTCGCAGAACGGGAACGCCTACGAGGAAGGCCTCAGCGGCGGCTGGGACCCCATCAAGGCCTACTGGAGCGAGCCCACGCAGGCCAACCGGGACGCGATACGCCTCATGGTCAAGCCGGAGACAACGGTATGGCAGTACACGCACGGGGTACCCGACCCGACGTCGGTCTCGCCCGACGGGTACACGCTCGACAATCATTACCTGACCCGCCCGGGTGCCGACGAGATCCAGCTGGACCTCTTCCTCGATTACGCCAGCAACGTCGACCTGTACCCGCAGTTCCAGGACTACTTCCGGACCCACCAGCCGCCGATGCTGGCGATATGGGGCCAGAACGACCCGTTCTTCCTGCCAGCGGGAGCCGAGGCCTTCAAGCGTGACATCCCCGACGTCGATGTGCGGATGCTGGACACCGGCCACTTCGCGCTCGAGACGCACGCGGGCGAGATTGCCTCGGCCATTCGCGGGTTCATCCCCGCCTGACGCCGGGCTCGCCGCCGGGTGCCGCGGGAAGAGGCGGTGAAAGCCAGCCGCGAACGCCCAGGAAGCCTCCGCCTCATCTCATGCTTGATCGACTAGGGCGGTCATGGACACACCGGAGCTTTCCACCCGCGAGCTGGACGCGCTGTTCGACCAGTCACCGGTCGCCATGATCTTCACCGACGTCGAGATGCGGACCCGGCGAGCCAACGCGGCGTTCCGCCAGCTGACCGGCCTGTCTCAGGAGGCGATGATCGGCCGCAGGCCCACGGAGTTTCCCAAGCACATGGTGGACGCGCACTTTGTCGAGCGCATCCTGTCCGAGCGGGTGATCGGGCAAGGGGTCCCGGTGGTCAACTTGGCCCTGGAGGGAAGCCAGGCGGGCGAGCGCCGCGTTCTGGCCTGGACGGCGTACCGGGTGACGGACAACGGCCGGGTCATCGGCGCGGTGGGCACCATCATCGACATCACCGGCCCGGCGCAGGCGGAAACGGACCTGCGGCAGGCCAACGGCCGGCTTGACCTGCTGCAGCGGGCCAGCAGCCAGATCGGGACCACGCTCGACGTTCACCGCACGGCGACCGAGCTCGCCACGCTGGCCGTGCCCGGCCTGGCCGACCGGGTCGCCGTCGACTTGCTCGACCCGGTGCTGCTTGAGGCAGGCGCCGCCAGCGCCGACCGGCAGGACCTTCGGTTCCGCCGGTTCGCGCTGCTGGACTCAACGACCCCAGGCAGCGGCAACTTCACCGTGGACGAGCTGTTCATCGTGCCGATCACCCGCCAGCCGGCCGGGGTGTTCTTGCGGGGAGAGCTCCTGGTGGCGCAGACCCCGGCCGAGATGGGGCAGCTCGACTTGCCATCCCATATCGTCCAGCCCCTGCTGGACAGGGGAGTGCACACGCTGATCACGGTGCCGCTCACTGCCCGGGGCGTCACGCTGGGGGTCGCCACGTTCAGCCGGTCCAAGACCCGCGAGCCGTACGAGGAGGCCGACGTGCGGCTGGTCTGCGACCTGACCGCGCGGGCGGCGGTGCACATCGACAACGCCAGGCTCTACACCCGCGAGCACGAGTCCGCGGTAACGCTGCAGCGCAGCCTGCTGCCCCGCGACATCCCCCCGGTC